>Ga0157368_1001195_pt1 | contig 11176 bp, 14 predicted proteins | sample AttbisABBM3_FD_113146 | JGI IMG/M metagenome (GOLD analysis project Ga0157368, IMG submission 113146) | Fungus gardens microbial communities from leaf cutter ant in Botucatu, State of São Paulo, Brazil - Atta bisphaerica ABBM3 | ecosystem: Host-associated > Fungi > Mycelium > Unclassified ...
ACATGAATGTGACATCATAAGCCTAGAACATAGTAGAAAGATCTAGAAGATGACATCAGGGCACATGTATACAACATGGTGGCCTTGAGTAGGAAATGAGGTGGATATGAGGTTGTAGCATGGACCAGGTATATTTAGTATATATAAGACTCTAATTTAGCAGAGACTCCTTGTTGAGTTCTCTTGTGAACTTCCCACTTGATATCTGACTTAAGAGATTTACTGCTTGTGTAATCATTTGTCTTTGTAATAAGTGGTTGCCATAACAGTGTCACTATTGAACACCAGAGATTGAGTTTAATAAGATTTATCTTCATTGATTATCAAACTAGCAAATTACAGTGTAACTACTAGTCTTATATATGAGTCAGTCATATAGAAGATACTCAGGGTTTCAGTGTATTGCACTGAGTATAAGTTTTAGTAGTAAGACACTAATAGAAGTAAGGTAGGAGAACTCTGCTATAGAAGACTAAGTAAGATAGGAGTATCCCTGTCATAGAAGACAGAATATCCAGATTTGTCAGATATGTGAAGCTTAGACTCTAGCTTTTTTATTTAATTTTCTTTTTCTTTTTCTTTTTCCTTTTCTGTACTCTTAAATCTAGGTTTAGGGTTAGAGTGATGTCATAGTCATACTGTCACACATTAATCACACTATTACAGAAAAAGTCACATGGTCACATGGGAACATGGAACATAGTAGAAGGTTTAAGAACAATAATGTCATACAACATGTATAATACATATTGACTTCATGGCTGACACATGGTCTTTAGGGCAGACTAGAAATAGCTAAGCACAGATTATCAATAGTTAGTATATATAGGTAGATACCTTGTACTAAGAACTCTATTGAGTTCTCTTGTATAAACCCTATATAAGGTTTCTTTCTTTGATCAACTCTAAGATCATTGAATCATAACATAGGGTTGGTTAAGTGAATGAACCTTGTATTGGGGTTAACACAAGAGAACTCAATAGAGAACTTTGTACAGACTTGTCTACCTTATATACTAAAACTAATGGTCTGTACTCTACTACTCTAGCCTACCCTAAATAACTATGTGTTTTCCTTAAGATCAACATGCATATAATATGTTGTATGACATCATCATTCTAGAAACTTCTACTACCTTCTATCATGTTATGTGATTATGTGATAATGTGACTATAACAGTGTCATAGTATGACAATTTGCAATGGTGACTTGTGACATCATATTAAACCCTAACTCTAGGTTCCAAAATAAAAAATAAATAAAAAAATGAAACTAAAAATGGAAAAGAAAAGAAAGTCCACTTTTTGCAACTCTGACAGTAGCACAGTAACAATAAATAAGTAGATGTAATGTAGATAAATGTTAAGTCATACTATAGTTCAATATAAGAGTCAAACTTCTAGTAAGTGTTCATATCTACTTAAGTATGTCACAAAAAATTCTACAAGTAAATATTTATAGTGTAATTTACTGCTAACAATAGATTCCATATATTTGTATACTATGAGAATTCTTAATCATCTTAGTAACTATGTAGTATACCTACAAATTTATAAGAATAACAAAAATGACTTATTTCAATAGTATTGAATTATTTATGGTAGACTTAGAAATGAGTCTGTTATAATATATTCTGACTCAGATTGGGAACAAGATCCAGAATCTTGTAAATCTATGACTAGTTACTTTATTCTCATAGCTTGCAGAGTAATATTCTGGCTAAGCTACCAACAAAAGATAGTAGCTCTATCTTCAACTGAGACCAAGTATATGGCTTTCTCTAACTGTAGCCATTCATTTACTTTTCTGGACTTCCAATCCTATACAAGAGAAGTGCTCCAAATATAATGATATTCATTATTATTATATAAGAGACTTAATCAAGGATGAACAAATAAAACCATATTATATGTTATGATTAAAAACCTACAGTTAAGTTAATAAAAGAACCTTGTATAAGGTTTACACAAGAGAACTCAATAAAGTTCTTAAATACAATGTATTCTACTTATATATGTTAGACTGTTAGTTCATACTACACTAAACCTAGCTTATCCTAAAGAGTATGTGTATTACATGCTGTTGACATATGATATGATATTATCATTCCAGAACCTTCTATGTTTTTTTGTGATATATGATTATGTGACCATGATTTGTAACAGTATTATATGACATGTGACAGTTTTTTTTAATTTAGTGATGGAGGGTCATATGATTGATGCATATGACTATGTCACATGAGATAATGTTATAGGTCTAGAAGAGAGTAGAAGATTCTAGTATAATAATAGCAGGAGGTATGACTATGGTATATCTATCTTATAGTTAGAGCATAGTAGACTGGTAGACAACACATGTAGTTTTAGAGTAAAGTAACTAGTGCAGAGCCATAAGTTTGGGTAGACTTCACTTGAATCAAACACCAAACACTGAGTGCTTAAGGCTATGATGTTTAATATAAGAGTAAGTACATAATACTAAGATAAATCCTTATCTGTGATACTTATTGTAAGAGTAAGAAAGCATTATAGGAGAAACTGTAATTGTTTAGGTAGTTATGTAATATAATATTACCAGATAAGAATAGAAATAAAATATTATCTAACAATGAAATTATACCAGAAGGCTGGAGCTGAATATTAAGTAGTAATCTCCAGGATTATACCTTCCTCCATCTCATGAAATTAAACTCTCTTCTCTTGTTCCCACCTATCAAGGGCTTTGTTGTCTTGTAATTCTACTACTAGAAGCTAAGTATTATATTCTAGTTCCCATCCTTTGAAGGATATCAGGTATCACTTTTCCTAATCAACTTTCTTCTCATCAAGAATACATTTTACATGCTACTCCTCTGTACCATCTGAAAGGAAGATTGGTCCAGGTTAAGTAAGTTCCTAGAAGGGAAAAAGAATAGAATTATTGGGTTGAAAATGATGTAATTGACTAGCATAAAATAAAGGGAATATATTGCCTGAGTTTGGTAGCTCTAATGTGTACTCTGATTTCTCTGGAATTTGATTATTTTCCATAAACCATCATATCTGGGCATGAGTTTGGCAGAGTGCTTACCCCTCTTAGATCTGTATTCCTGTCAGCAGTTCCTTGTGCTCAACATAGCTAAATCCCCTTCCTGATATCTCTCCTCTATTACCTGGTAAGTAGCTTGTCTAATCTTTATTATTATGAGAGAATCTTAGGCATCTTTGATATTGTTCTGAGGCTATTTAAGCATTGAGATTATCTTGAAGATATCTGATTCTGTACTATATATTGTTTTGATAATAGGAGAAACCAGTTGTAGTAAGAAACCTGAGCAGAGCTGAAAGAGAGAGTAATATATAGATATGTTAACCATGTTCATCATGTAAAACTGTATTCAGAGAAGGGCTTTCACCTATCCTTTCTGTTTCCAGTCAACATAGAAATATAGCATCTGGTTAACTATCTTATCTGTGTGCTTTGCTGCTCTGTCAGTCTTCAAATGGTATGCTGATGACATTTTGAGTTTGACACCAGTCTGTTTATGTAGCTTTTTCTAGAGCTGACTAATGAAGAGTTTGTCTCAGTTGGATATAATTTCTAGAGGAAGTCTATTTTCATAATATTAGTTGTCAAAAATAAGGTGTGCTATTTTTGGAGCAGTATTGGTCATATGGCATGGAATCAAGCAGATGTCTGTTGAGTCTAGTTGATTAGTTACTATTATTGGCATGTCATATCCTTCATCTTTAGGTAGTAAGCTAATGAATTAATGCTGTCAAAGTGGTTGTTAGGAATAGAAAGGGGATGTAATAGTTCTACTGGTTTGAATATCATGCTCTTGTTTTGTATACAGTCTGTGCAAGAGGGAATGTATGAGTTGTTTAAGTCCTAGTGTATTTGAAGCCAGAAATAGCTTTCTATAGTACTTCATAGCATTTGTCAAAGCTGAAATGTCTTAGAATATCATGAGCCAGATAAAATAGCATTTGTTGTAGAGTTCTCCATCTCAGAATAACTAGCTTATCTTTTATGAATAATAGCTTGGTCTTTGGATCCTCTCACACCTTCTTATATAAGCTCAGGTTTTTCTTTGATTTTATATACCACTTATCTGCTTGATATCCTTTCAGTATTTCCTGTACTGTTGACTCCTTAGTCTCAAGTTTGAGTGTTGTTGCTACTACTTTAGGAGTCTCCTCTTTGATTGCTGTTATTTCTATTCTTATGGAGGATGAATTGTGTGGATATTAGAATAAGAAGTCTGCCACTATGTTGTCTGTTTCCTTGATATATTTGATGTCAAAGTTATATTGTAACATGAAATCTGCCTAACATATTTGGCAGTGAGACAGTTCTTTCTAGTTTTGGAAGTATTCAAGTGTACAATGGCCAGTGTAGACTGAGAATCTTACTCTGAGAAGATGAAAACACTATTTCTTTAGAGCCTAAATGATCATGAGTATTGCTTGCTCATATACTGAGTAGTCATGCTCTGCTAAAATATACTTTGAGGAGTCAAAGGCTACTATCCAGGCTTTTTCCCAAGACTTTTTAACAACCAAGACTGTTCTGGTTTCTATTAAACTTGCATCAGTGGTTACATAGATATTTTCCCCTAAGTTGTAGTCAATAGAGGTTAAGCAATCTATGTTGGTTATAATCTGTTTGATGGCTTTGAAAGTCTTTTGATGTTCTGATGTCCATTCTGGAAACTTCTGGTCATAGGCTTTCTTAGTTCATGTATCCAATACAGCAGTGTGTTCAGTAAGGTAGAATATAAAAGTTACTAGGTATTATACAAGACTTAGAAATCTCTGTACTTTTAATGAGTATTTTGGTGTTGGCCAATCCAGAATCTTATCAATCTTGCTTAGATCTACTTGGATATCCTTGTTTGAAATGACATATTCTAGAAAATATATTTCTATAGCAAAGAGATCTGTCTTTTTGGGTAAGCAGTAGAGGTGTGCCTTTCAGAGTGTTTGTAGTACTTGTTGAATATTAGCTTTATGTTCCTTAATTGAGCAAGACCAGATAATGATGTCATCTATGAATATACAGCAGATCTTTCCAATTAGAGATAGTAATGTTATTGTTATATGCCTCTGGTGAATAGCAGGAGTATTAGTATCTCTCATAGACATAACAACTTACTCATATATGCTAAATAGAGTGTTTACTGCCATTAGTGGGATATTATCTGAGTAGACTGGTGTCTGAAAAAAGAAGTTTGTTATGTCAATCTTGCTGAAAATTTTGCCATGTCCTATATCTATAAGGATTGTTTTGATATGAGGTAAAGATGTCTAGTTTCTTACAGTATTGTTGTTAAGTTTTCTATAGTTATTTATTCAGCATAGTAGTACTATTGGATCAGACTTTGGTACTAGAAAGACACTTGAGAAGTATAGGCTAGAGGATAGATGAATTTGGCTAGCTAATAGATGTTAGTCAATAAGTATTTTCCAAGATTCTTGTATTTTTTGGGAATATGAATAGGCTCATGCTGTAAAGTCAATAGATAGGTCTTTAAGCTTTATCCAGTGGTAAATATTTGTGGGTGGTTGGCTAATATGAGGAATCTCTCCAAAATAGTCTGCAAACTCCTAGCAATACTTTTTGTTTAAGGCCTGTAGTTGGGTATTATTTGGTTCTATAGGTCTGGCTAAGTGCTGAACAGCTGCTATGTATTCTCTGGTAGGTGTTGTTACTAGGCAGAATGGTTCTAAGATATGGTTAGTTTGGATTTTCTTCTTTACAAGTATAGCTGTAAGAGTTTCTCAGCCATCTGATATCATAAGGTCATATCTGTTGTGTTTATCCACAACTGTCCCTGCATTGGCATCTACAATCAGCTTATTACCATGGAGAAATATTAGACCAAGCAACATTTGATAGGCCAAGTGATTGGTTACAAGATTATTGATAATATTGGATCTCCATAACATGTTATCTATACTTGATAGGGTAAACAAGGTCCAGTATTGTAATTTTTCTGATACTTTTCCTCCAAAATATCTAACCACTGGTTACAAAGTCTTCATCTTGACTATCTTTAGCTCCAGTTTCTCTATGATGTTTCTTCTAATTAGATCTAGTTGAGCACCAGTGTTAACAAGAGGTTTAATGTAGAGAGAGGGAGATGAAGATGAAGATGATATATGCAATTTGGGGTGAATTCAGGGAAAGTGGGCTATATAAAATTTGACATACTTAAAGAGTTCATTTTTGATACTGTTGACAGCCATTTGGAAAGGTTCTATCTTCACTATTGCAGTCTCTCTCCTGATTGTTGAAATAGAATATGCTGATTGGCAGTTTGTAGCAGCCAGTACCATGGATTCTGTGAGTGTTTGATATTCCATAGTAGAGGGGAACCTAGTAGGGCATATGGTGTTAGTATGTTTAATGTAAAACTGGTGGTATTTGTAACATCCCCAGTATTGTTTCAGAAGGAAACATTTATTTTAGATGAGTTTGGAGAGAATTCCACTGTGTGACTGGTTGGGGGCTAGTGTGGTACAGCTGACAGGAGCATTGGTGGTATTCCAATTTATTCAATGTTTGAGTCAGTCTGCAGCAATGGCAGCTTCTGTAATCCTTTTAGTAGCTTATTATGCTGCAGTCAAGCATTTATCATAAATTTTGACCTGTTGTAGCCAGTGGCAGAGATTTTTGTTCTCTGAGATGGTCCTTTTTTATGGAATGTTTGTAACTTACACAAGGCCCAGAAGTTCCATAATAGATTCATTCTCTAGGCTCAGCTGGAGCTCTTCATTCATGAGTATCTTCAACTAGGTGTGTATTGTAGGGGCTATGAGGAAATATATGGTGCTGTGAAGTAAGATATTGATGTCTTGAACTTAGGTCTGCCACTCCCAAAAGAGGAGATTGTTTTGGGAGAGGTAGAGAAGATGATGGTATTGCTTGGATTCCCATTCTGCTAGTAAGAATACTTCATAGAATTTATTTACAAATTTATTAAAGGAGAGACTATTGTAATCTTTCTTGTTGATATGGTACCACTGTTGAATCTTTAAGTTAATGGAGGTAATGGCCACCAACTTCACCTAGTCTTCTGCTGGAATCTCTCTCTATATAAAGAAAAACTCACATACTTATATCTATTAGGCAATGACTTCAACAGTCAGGTCCTCTGATTTAAGTATGAGTATTTTTGACAGCATGCTCTGGATAACTGAGGCCATTTTTATAGATGATAAAGTCATTTTGAATGTCTGGTTGATAAGTATGATGTACTTGGCTATAGCTGGTAATATGGTAGTATCTGAGGTGGTAGGGCATAAAATGATTGTATATAGGACAGCAGGATTAAAAGTGGTATTGTTTGAGGTGGTAGTATGTAAAACTGTAATATTAGAGATGATAGCATATGAGATAGTAGTATTAGAGATAACAGTACATGAGGTTTAGATGGCAGTCAGTGGTGAATCTTAGATATAGCTAGTAAGGCAGCAGTAGGTACTTGAAAGAGAGTAGCTATTCTAGCTTGTACCTAGCTACAAGTGACAAGTGAGCTGGGGATCTGTGGTAGTTTTTAAGAGTGTGTAATATTAGACAACAATTGACAAACTCAAAAAAAAGTGTAAGTATGGGTAGACTTCACTTGACTCAAACACTAAACACTAAGTGTTCAAGGCTGTAATACTTAATGTAAAAGTAAGTACATAATACTAAGATAAGATTATCAGACAAGAATAGAAAGAAAATATTATCTGGTAATGAAATTATACTAGAAGGCTAGAGATGAATATTAAGTAGTAATCTCCAGGATTACAAGAGCATGGACCATGATGTATTAATATAAATAGTGTATATTGTAATAGGAGGTTCTTTATCAAGTTCCTCTTATAAACCCCAATATGAGAATGATGGAGATATACCAGTCCTATGTAAGTTTGTATGTTTTGCTGTTATGATGTTGGTTGCTACAATATGCTCTAATTTAGCAGCTATGAGTTTGATGTGAGGTACTATCAAGTTTAGCTAATATAAACATATAATTGATACTTCAACTTTTAAGAATATGTGAGATTATCTTCATAGTATCCATGTTACTCAGTGTTAAGAGATGAATATGCACTACTATTATCAGGAGTTGTATACAAAGAAATGGAATAAACAAATTACCATGTCTGAATATATTGATTTTTCTTCATTTCCATCATCATATCAATAATTCTGGACAAAAGTTGGATGTCATTTATATTGTTTATACAATCCTCCTCTCTTTGCTATATTCTGGTGTCTGGGATGTAGTAAAGCAGAATTTACTGGATAAAGATACTATACTTAATTTGAACATTGTTATTACTGAGCTTTCATCTGTTCATGATCACATCAAGAAGGAATATAATATTAAAGAGACTGAGGAGAAGCAAAAGACTGAGCAGTTAGCTTTGTTTGCAAAGTCTTTCTCTGGTAGTGGAACTGATGGTGGTTTCTCTAGAAAGAAGAAATTAAAGAAAAACAAGTCTAAGCCCAAGTTAAGACCTGCTGATATAAGCTATCACACATGTGACAAAAAGGGGCATTGGGCTCCCAAGTGTCCAAAGAAGAGAGAGAGTAAGGTTAAGTAGAACTAAACTTGGTAGTTTTGCTCATGTTGCTATTGAGTTGTCTAGAAATTGAGAAGTTGGGAAAATGCTTATGGTTATTAGTAATAGTCACAAAATCAAATGAGTTGATATAGCTTCTATTATCAATACAATTTATGGTGTTCTCCTTGACTGTGCTGCAATCCAACATATATTCTCAGAATGAAATTTGTTTTTTTTTCATATTATTCTCTTATCAATAATGAGTACATTATTATAGATAAACATCATCATATCTCTATAGCATGCATTAGATCTGTTACTCTCATGATAGTCCTACCCAATGGCATTTCAAAACTCACCTTCACAGGTACTCTTAATCTTATCAGTCTCAGTGTTCTCTATCATAAAGGTACTTTAGTTTAAAGCTAGGAAAATGGCTTGATTATCTCAAAGAACAGTAATGATTTGTTTTCAGCTGTTCTTGGTAGCTTAACTGGTATACTATATTAGGTTTAGTATGCTAACTTTAATTACAGAAGTACTTACATCTCTGCTAGCACTTTTAGTATGTACCTGTAGCATTGTTGGATAGGGCATTTGAGTTTTTGTATCATTGACTCTATGGTCTATCAGAAAGCTATTCATGGATTTGGTGTCTTTGTACCCAAGAAATTTGATCACCTATGTAACAGGTATACAAATGGCAAATCTTATTGTCTACTACTTTCTGGGTTAAGTGCTAGTTAATACTCCAAGATAGAGTTGCTTGTCATGAATTTGATAGGACCTATGTTAGTCTCTACTTGGGATAGGTACTTGTATATACTTGTTGTTGTAAAAGTAAGTTGCCATTATACAGTTAGTTGTTTGTTGAAGAACAAGAAGAAGGCTGGTATTGCTATTTAAGATATTGTAGCCATGATAGAGTGCTAATCTGGCTCAAAAGCTCATCAAATACAAAGCAACAACGGTTCTGAATTTGTGAACAAAGCAATGGAACAATTCTATCAATTAAATAGTATTATTCATAAAACAACTATTCCTTACCTCCTAAAGCAGAATAGGATTATAGAGTAGGCTATTGCTATCTTCTTTAAGATGGTGTATTGTATGTTATAAAGTGCAGAGATTAAAATGTGGTACTAAGGGAAGACATTTATATATGCTATTCATATTAGGAGTATTATACTTACCTCTGGTCTTAAGAGAATTGTACTTTATAAAGCATGAACTAGGCATAAGCCTAATATGTCCCACTTACAAATTTTTAGTTCATTAGGTTGGACACATGACTCTAAGTAGGTTTGAAAAGGAAAACTGGAGTTCAGAGCAGTAAAAGTTCATTTATTGGAATAGTAGACTAATAAGGTTAAGTGTTATCAAGAGTAGCAAGCTGATTGCCTCATAAGATGTTTATTTTTCAAAGATGACTCATCAAGTAATCTGGAAGTCATTGGCCTTAATACTGTGAGAATATCAACAATAGCTATAGATAATTTTATAGATAATGCTCTTGCTAAAGATGATATTACAATGGCTACTTAGCCAAGTTCTAAACTGACTCACAATGTTCTTAATACTATTTCTATAGATACTACTAATTAAATAAATACTTCAAAAACTGCTCATCTTATTACTCTTATCAATAACATTGTCAGTAGAGTTCTTCCTAGCCCTCCAAACAGAATAATTTGCCTAGAAGAGATGTGTTAATGTACATGTGCAAGCTAGCAAAGTGGTATAAACTCTTGGCCATCACTAATGCCATTATTTTGAGTAGTTCTATAAATATAATATAATTTTTATTGCAGTCACAGATGAATCCAGAACTTATTGTAAAGCAATATACTTTTCTTACTTAAGTGAATAGTGTTATAATTTAAGACTTATAAAGTGAAGTTAGAAAAAAAATCTTATATTAGGGTTAACACAAGAAAACTCAATGGAGTTCCAAGTACAAAGTGTCTATCTTATATACACTTGGCTAATAATACTAAACCTAGCCTATTCTAAAGAACATGTATATTATATGCTATTAACATGTGGTATGACATTATTGTTCTGAAATCTTCTGATCTTCTATGTAATATATAATCATGTAACAGTGATATATGACAGTCATGTATAACATCATACTAATGTCAAGATTGCTAATGGTGGACTTCATCTTTATTTTTTTTTCTCTCTTTTCACTTTATTTTCTTTTTCTTTTTCTTTTTCGTTTATTTTTCCTATTTTTAGAACAACTCGGGTTAGGGTTTGTCAGTCATGCTGTCACATCAGTCATAAGACTGATCACGAGACTTGGGAGAATGGAGTAGAAGGTTCTGGAATAAAGTGGTGTCATACAACATGGACAACACATGTTAACCTTATGTCATACACATGGTCATTTAGGGTAGGGTGCACAGCAGTGAGCATGGACTATGAGTAGTAGTATATAAGGTAGACTACTTTGTACTAGGAACTCTATCGAGTTCTCTTATGTTACTCAATACAAGAGTTGTTTCATTGCTTAACTCTTTGAGCTTTGATTCATAACACTCGGGGTTTCAGTGGTAAAACCCCTATTGCTCTGAGCAGAGGTTTCAGTGTTGAGACACTGACAGGAGTAACTCTGTCATGGAAG
>Ga0157368_1001196_pt1 | contig 11172 bp, 12 predicted proteins | sample AttbisABBM3_FD_113146 | JGI IMG/M metagenome (GOLD analysis project Ga0157368, IMG submission 113146) | Fungus gardens microbial communities from leaf cutter ant in Botucatu, State of São Paulo, Brazil - Atta bisphaerica ABBM3 | ecosystem: Host-associated > Fungi > Mycelium > Unclassified ...
ATGAGAGTATATTTTTTCATAGAAAAAAGAAAAATCAAATTAAGAAAATAAAAAGAAAATATTTCATGGTATACTTGGACCTTTACATTTTATTTTTCTTTTCTTTTCCTTTTATCTATTTTATTCTCTTTTTCTTTTATTTTATATTTATTTTATTTCTTAGATAATGAAAAGATATATAACTATGGTCACATGACATATTACATGATATAATATCATAGGCCTAGAATCTAGGAGAAGGGACTAGAAGGATGATGTCAAAATGTATGTCTATAACATGGACTTTAGGATAGGGCTATTTATTACTAGCATGAACCATGTACTTGTATTATATATAAAGTAGGAATATATTAGGAACTTCTTGTTAAGTTCCCTTATAATCCTCATGAGACTCTTGTTCTATAAGACTACTTAGTGTGTTATTGATCATTTTGATTAGTGATTGCTACAACAAAATATAAGGATCTAGAGTATACCATAATATCAATATATAAGTAATTTTTTTGTCTCTATATTATGACCTAAGTCATAACATATAAACACATAGTAGAACACCTCAGGCTAGCTGTTTATTGCTCCAACTATGGGGCATAAGACTTTGTAACATACTATTAGATTGTTCAAATCAGGTTTTCCACATCTTAGATCTCAAAGATTATTAAATGATCAAATATTCTAGCAGTGCTGGAAATAGACTGATTTAATTGTCAGATATGCTCTGTACAGTCCCATTATAGTTAACAACCATAACTTGCTTGACATTATGTACAACATATTCTGACTTCCAGTCATTTATAGTTGCTTACAGGTGAGTGTATTTCTTTATCTCTTCAATTCAGTCATTTATAGTTGTCCATAGTTTACTGGGTAACTTCTGAGTCATCAGAGTAGTTCCTTAGGTTACTAGGACCTCTTATTCGTCACTTGCGCTCCGATTTTACCACTAATATCATGATAATGATTAAGTAATTGATCAGTGCTATTCTTGCTATTCTATTGTTATTGACTCACGACAAAAAAGGATTTTCACCCCTGTGGCTCACAAATAGAAACTGCTTCCATGAAAAGTAAAAGTCATCAACAACACTGATATAAGCATATTCCTTTCTCTTCTTCTGTCTACTCCTTTTTGGAGATTGAACCGGGCCGTCCAACGATCGATATCTTACGCAGTACAATGGATGTACCCCTTCCTCCCCTTCCAGAAATCACTGATCAAGATTTGGTTCTATCCGTCTTCGTATACCACGAGGAAATGTTAGGATCCTCAGAAGACGAGCAGTACAACGAGGCAGGGCGATTAGCTCAGCTCGGTAGACGGGTCATTGATCAGGCGATTACTTTTCACTATTTCAAGAAGAGAAACCCTGTTCTGTCTGCGGAACAAATCGATGTAGGATTACAAACCGTTTCGTTGCGTACATTTAGTTGAACTCTGGCTCCTTAGGATTTGAGAGATATCAACACCCCCGACTACCCTACTCTCCTGGGACAGTACGGTCTTAAAACCAAGATTCGATGTCCGGCTCGGGATGCCGCATACATAGATACACAAGAGGTATAATACTATATTCCCCAAATAACCCACTTCAACAGTGCTAACAAGTCCACAGGGTGCACTATATTTCTTCCGGAAATATATGGGAGCCGCTTTCCTCTTGCATGGGATGGTCGCTATTCAAGAGTGGGTTTCGCAAGTGATTGAACCAGGATCTGAGACACCCCTCATACCAATCGGCCAACTTCAAACCCGACCCAAAGCCAAACCACCTGCGATGCTCGGGCAACAGCCCCCGCCTCCGTCAACCGCCCCACCTCCCCAGCCCCCACCTCCTTCATACTTCTCTTCGGGCCTGTCAACATTCCCGACATCATCATCTCAGACTAATTTCCAACTCCTGGCCCAGTTCAATATGACGGCTCATCAACGGGGCTATACAGTGACTTACCCTGCTCGTAGCGAAGGCCCTCACCACACTCCTATATGGCACGTTCAATGTTGTTGTAAGCTGTGACCTTTTCTGGTTTGATGACTGCTCACGACACATTCAGTGAATGGTGAGCTCCGTGGTGAAGGGACAGGCAAGAATCAGAAACAGGCGAAAGAAGCGGCAGCTCGCCAAGCATGGAGCGCAATGGGATGGGGATACCGTAAGTGGTCACATTCAAAGTTCATATCGGCCACTGAACCTTGTCCACAGTTCCAGACCCTTGACATGGTGAAAACTCACAATCACTTGATTCTCTGCGGATAGATCGATGGCAGAAAGTTACTATCGTCTATATACTACAATAACGTAGATAAATATCTTAAAACCGCACATCATGAGCTCAGATACCAGAACACGAAATAAGCACCGATTAAGCCCAGGAATATTCTGAGCTGAGGATCGAGATATGATATTCCCGCTTTCACCTGGTTGACACCATCTGGAGTACCCCTCGCTTGAATTGGGTCGCCACCGAGGGTCCGTCCTGTGCCAGAAAATGCTGTGTTCGAGCTAGCATATTTCCGGAGCATGCTCTCAACGGCACTGAAATGGGGTTGGAGTGGGCGAGAAAAACCTGGATTAGCACCTTACTTTTTATCAGCACCTTTTACTTGATCCACCCTTGTGCTGCCTTTGAGAAAGACAAATGTAGGCCTGTATCATCATGAGAAGACATTGGAAGTGAACGTTGGAAGTGTTCACATGGCAGATACAGAGTATCGAGACGCAACGTCGCGCGCAGCATCCACATCACATTTGAGGAAATTAACATTAGTGTATTTCTTGGCAAGTGCTTCGAATGTAGGGGCGATCATATGGCAGGGACCACACCTAAAGTACATAAGTACATTTTAATCCTCCAAGTCCAGAATGACCGGACCATGTCGCATGGAAGTCAATGACCTGTCAGAAAACTCATTTATTCAACAATATCTCGAAAAGCACTAAAATTCACATACACTAAGTTTCTCCTTCGAGCTGGACAGGATCTTGTCTAACTGTGAGACCGATTCAATGTGGGTGATGGACATCGTACACAAAGGAACACTGGCCTGCCACGTACTGTTACCTGGTGCGCGCTGACAAAGAATCTATAAATTCAGCTGCTTAGGGGGTATGACATCACCGATTCCATTCAGAACAAAAACCGTCTAGCCTCCGCAGGCTAGCTACCATGGCTTTCCTTCCCTGAACACACTACAGATTATTTGAAGCAATGGGTCACCCGAGAATATAGCTACCGCATACTCTGTGACCGCCCCTGAAAAACAGCAGCAGCACCTGGATTGGACAAACTCATCAAACGTCTGACTGTCTCGTGGTAGCTGAAGGACTCGCAAAGTTCGAATGTCATCTATAATCGGAAATTGAATACACGAAGCTTGAAATTTAGGACAACGATAGCAAGCCTAGCCTTCGCGAATATCAGGACAGTGGGAAGTAAGCACCATTGCTGTATTGTATCATTGACAACTATCCCTACATGCTTACCAGATACAACTGATTCATTTTTTCAAGGTTAAAATAAAGTATGCAACCACTACCAGTGGAGGCAGTGGTGTTGGTCAGGCAGCGGCAATCTTGTTTGCTCGTGAAGGTTGTACAGGTATCACAGTTTCTTATCTCCCGAGGAGCAAGAAGATGCTGAGGATACGAAGAAGCAAATCCAAGGTTCAGGTGCCTCTCAAATGAACCTTGTTGCCTGCGACCTCATGGAAGAGGTCAGTTGTAGAAGGCTTGCCGAGAGCCATATGTAGAGATTTGGCAAGCTGAATGTCCTTGTCAACAATGCTTCGAAACAAATGTGTGTACTGAAATCTATACATGCTCTGAAGTTTCATTAGGATATTGATTTAATAGCTTTTCCTGTTTGAACATCCTCCAGATAATCACCGTAACCAAATTTTCTCTTCATTTTCTTACAAGTTAACCGTCATTCTGGTCGACTACAGCCCATCCAAAGGGATTTTTACCACATTCACTTGGTCCTTATCAGCCTGGTTGGCTTTGAAGGGAATTCGAGCCAATCCTGTCGCCTCGGAATCTGTGATAACATGTTATTGACAGGTGGGTTCTAGATCCGCTGAGAATATTGTATAGTCAAGGTTCAACAGCCCAGCTTATGTTTTCTTCGCCTTGAGTGATTCTAATACTATGACCGGGCATGTACTACACATCAAAGAGAGGAATAGGCACAGACAATATTACAGAAAGACCGTTAGTATACAAGAAAGCAGACAGCAAGTGTTTCTAGGCAGTGGTAGCATTAACTAGCATTAAACGCCTCATAAAAACGGATAGCTTTTTTTAGATCAGGACACACTGCCAGCCTGAGTCTTTCTCCGTCCTGTACAATACTTCGGCCTTTTCCCTCCAGCCAGGTCCAGAAGGCAGTTCTGTCATCAGAGTTGCCATAAGGTCCTATCTTAAATCTTCTGGCCAGTTGGTCGCGGAGGAGGCACCACTTCAGCTGCCGAACAATAGGCAGGAGCTTCCTCGACATATTGGTCGAAGACGATTCAATATCTGGAAAAATGAGAGCCTTATGAAGGGATTTATACGCGCTTTCAGGAGATGGAATCCATTTGCTCAGCTGAATGGAGACCACATGGCTAACACGCTGCTTGGCCAGAGCACGTCCTCGCTCGTATTGAATGATCGACTATAATGTGACATTTGAGGATTCAAGACCAGATCCAGATGCCTGGAAGTAAACCAATACTTACATCACGCGAGTAAAAATAAGCACCCATTCTCCAGCGTCGTTCAATGTTAAGTCCACGCATCACGCCTCGTTGAACGAGGTCTCCAATTGAGGGCCGAAAACCATGTCCTTCTGGGCTTCTACCAAACAAGGAATGTTTGATGCGAGATGGGTAGACAACGCGCAGTCGCTGCAGATGAAGTACTGGGTCTGTCGTAATAACACTCAAGGAAGGGATTGCTCGAGCCAAAGCAACCAAGTCCGGCAAGTCAAGATATGAGCCTGAGAAAATGGTTCCATTAGCAATCTCGGGTGTTGTGAAGGAGATTTACAAATGAAAAGAAGAATCTCAGAAGGTACATCGGGAAGTGTAAGGGAGCATGACGTCCGGTTCATAAGTGGCGATGGTAGCAAAGGTCCTAAACAAAGTCACCATGTGACTTCCTCAGCCTAGCCTAGGTGAGCATATTTTTATGACTTATGACACGGTAGGTGGTCATCACGGACCAGACGAATGCTCTGTTTGGCATCAATGCAATTACAATAATGTACACGCAAAGTTATGGTCTATCCTGTTAAGGAGGGAATTTGTAGAGTAAGAATGCGACGAAAACAAGATAAGAAAGTGGAAGAGCCGAAAGAATAGCGCTACAAAAAAGCGTATCACCAAGGAAGAAAATCAAAAATCCAGTTCAGTAGGAACCAGCTCGGATTTGATATCTGACATGTTGTCTGGAAACGTGGCGTATTCATTGTCACCTTTCAGATGTGGCCTTTTCAACATTGACTCTGATTCCGCCCACTCCACTCTCAATGCTCGTACCTCCAGGACCCCTGTATCCCATCTCGAGTGAATTGTAGGCCGGGGCTGGGCTTCCACCGTTACTTTCATTTTCCGGGATTGGCTCACCGTCTTCACCGCCGGCAGCAGTGTTGAGGTTTCCGAGATGAAGGTTTAGGCCAAGGTGGACGTCATCCATCTCCACACCATCACGCTCGACGTCAACTTCTGCTTCAAGAGGAATGGTACCGAAGGTTGTAAACATAGCGTCGGTATTGATAGCACTAGCAGCCCCTCGATTTCGAAATCGACCGGCCACATTCTTGTTACGTGGGTTTGGTGGAGTGAATGGGGAGTCGTGCTGAGAAACAGACTTAGTGGTAAATGCTCCCATCCCCGTGCCATCTGAATGGGTGACTGTCTCTGAGCCACGTTCTCTGAGATCTAAAATCTGTTATGGGGCTCAGATTGGAAATATTTGTTGAGTGGGATATTTACCAGACGGCAGGCCAGAACGGGACCCAGCATGACACTGAGCGGGATATTGATAGCAGAAATGACCTGGCGGGGTCTTTGGCACGACATGTTAATCCAAATATCGAAATACAATCGCAGTGTCTTACTGGAGGTAGAAAATTCCATTGATCTGTGATATAGGCTGAGAAATCATGTGGACTGATTGAGATATTACTCTTACTAGGTTCGCAATTGAAATCAGGATGTAGTAAAAAACACCTTGGAGTAATCTCAGTCAATCTGTTAAGAAAGAACTCAGGAAGACTCCCACCCTCCCGCAAAAAGGTTTGAATCAACCGACTGTTTGGCCCACCGTTACGCCTTTTGATGGTAAAAGCTTTCCAGACGGTCATGAAAGTAACGACTGTGTCAAAAAGAAGTGGTGCAATCTGTGCATAATTTATACAAGGTTCAACGTCGGATGAAATATGATACTCACAAAAAATCCTAAAGATGGTTTAAGTTTCTAAATGAAAAAAAGACATTTTGACACACACCAAGTAGCTGAGCCGAATGAGGTTTCGACATGGGGAAGCAGGGTCCTTTGTCCTGAAGGAAGAATTCACAATCCAGGATTTGCGTCGTGGTCATCCAAAACTTACGAAAGGTGGACGAATGAAAGGAAGAACTATGTATAATCAATATGTCATGCCTTCTTGAACGAGATATAATCTCACGCAACATCTGAGTCGTATCAACGTAAAGTTGATAGGCGACTACCCCGGCCAGAGCTGAAAGTAAAAACCAGAGAACATAGAGGTTGCGACTAAAAAAGGCATAGGTACGGATGAGGAGCACAGCTGAGACGGATATTCAGTATAAATACGATGACACGCCTAAGAGATTTAACATACATTCAGACCCCACTTGATTCCACATGGCAAGTGCTACTGGAATCTATGACATGTGTGAGTATATGCGTCAGAAAAAGATGGGAGACGAACCTTGTAGATCCTCTCGCAGGTCATCCTTGGGTGATCGGCAACGAAGCAGTATAGAATGTATGGAATTACTGCAATGACCCAGTATCTGCCGACCCATCGGAAAAACCCCATTACAAGGAGATCGCACAAACTCACCGGCAAAAGAAGTAAGCCGCTTTGACAGGAGTCCAATGTGTCTTCCATATCTGCGCATTTGTAATCAGAAAAGCTTGATTTCTCAGTACGACATGAACTCACGAAGCGATATTCCCTGGGCAAACTGATGAGCCAGTCCCAAAGAACCACGGCGTCTACGGGGTTATCAGCACTAGAAGACAAGAGAGCCCAGAAAGGAGAGATGCCTTACACATTGCTGGTAAGAAAGGATTACTGGCGAGGTACCAGAAAATCTACTGATTAACACTCACCACAGAAGTAGACTTGAGTAACATAAATAAAGTGGTCTGCAGCTGCACTTCCAGCATCCATGGGGAGGGGAGAGAGAGGGCGGGAGAGGATGATAGAAAACACAAGAGGAGGAGGGAAGGAGAGAGAGAGAGAAAGTTGTTATTAAGAAGCAAGTAGCGATACAAACAGACGTTTCTCCTCCTCTGAAAGAAGCAGGCCTATTTCCTAATCAAGTAGGCAGTCGCAGAAAGACGTCTTTTTCGACGTCAGATCCTCCTTCCTCCGCTAGTCCATCCACTCCCGGCTCTTCGCCCAGGCCTTCAGTCTCGTTCCCATCGTAACTCTTAAGATCTCACAAACCAACGGCTATCTGGAGTTTAAGCTCGTCTGTGTGAGCAAGCATAGGGGAAACTCCTTCCCCACTTAGCGGACTTGATTTCCTTCTGATAGGCCCAGTGAGGTGATAGCGGCCCGGCTTCTTGTTCAGCCACTAGCGAGTTTGTCGGCCTTGTTCCAGGAGGGGAGCCAATAGTGCAAAGGTACCTGAGATCTGCACGTTTCAACAGACTCTTCAGGCCATCTCGGCATATTCCAGACTGAGTTTCTGAGTTTCGTCATTCTAGCTGTGTGTGTGTGACCAGGGGCGGCGCGAGCTTAATCTTTGCTTATGTAACCGACCTTTTCGCCTTGATGCCGACGAGGTTCTCTTTCCAAATCCCTCAGAGGTTTGGATAAACCTCTTGTTTGAAATGTCATCCAACTTCCAAACACTGCGTTTCCGTCATCCTGAGCCAGGAGCTAAGGATCCAAAGTCCCAGCGCGAGCCACGACATACAGGAATCCTCCAGGATCAGCTTCGTAGGTGTGTAACCTCACGACTCACTGAGACGTATGTTTGAACTTGTTCCAGGACACAACGTCGGCCATGGACTCCGAGTTTTTCTGTTGCCATCCGCATTATGCTTCTAGTACGAGCTCTCGGGGCAATGTATTCCAATATCGACGATTGCGATGAAGGTGATATCATATTTCTCTAAAGGCTCGCGTTTTAATTGAATTTCCCCCAAGTATACAACTTTTGGGAGCCCCTTCACTTTTTGGACCGCGGATACGGATTCCAGACCTGGGAAGTCGCTCCTCAGTATGGCATCAGAAGCTGGGCCTATATTCTCTTCCATCTCTTGCCTGCAAAACTCATCAGCTTACTCTTGGGCCCCAGCAAGGTATGATTGATAGCTCAGGACCCCTTTGTTCCAAGCTTGTGACACGCAATCCTATCAGAGACCTGCATTTTTTGCTGTTCGTTGGTTCCTTGCTGGAATTTCTACTATCGCCGAATGCACATTCTACCGCACGGTAGTCTCCAAAATCAACGAGCGAGTTGGTCGTTATCTTTTCTTCATGATGCTTCCGAGCGCTGGGATGTGGAATGCATCTACATGTAAAAATTTAGATTTTAGATTTCGCATGTTGCTGACAGGGTTCCCCAGCTTTCTTGCCTTCCTCGTTTGCAATGTACACAACTGCCTTCGCGTTTTCTTATGCTCTAGAGCCAGCAACCCTTAGTAATAACAGACGTACTCTTGGAGCAACCCTGTTCTTTGCCCTTGGTGCCGTCGTTGGATGGCCATTTGCCCTGGCTATCTCTATACCTTTTGTGTTTGAAGAGCTCTTTTTGTATGGAGGTGATCGAGTAGCGCCACATGTCAAGGGCTCGTGGCTGACACAACGATGGACAAGATTTCTAACATCTGTAGCAGCAGCGAGTTCGATTTTTGTATGTGTTTGACCATCAATATCGCTCGAACCTAATCTAATTTGTCGAAAGGTGCCTGTGGTTGGGATTGACTCTTTGGCTTATGGGAAATTGACGATCGTACCCTGGAATATCGTCAAATACAACATTTTTGGAGGCGCGGGACGAGGGCCTGACCTCTATGGAACGTCCCCCTGGCACTTTTACATCAACAACCTGCTTCTCAACTTCAATTATCTACTCCCGCTCGCTCTCCTCTCGTTGCCTGCATTATCCATTACTTATCTTGTTGACCGTAAGCGCCTGGGTTTTACCAACCCAACCAATGAACAAAGCTCACCTTTCACTCTCCTCGCCCTCCGTCTTGCACCTTTCTATTTGTGGTTGGTCATCCTGACCGCACAAGCTCACAAAGAAGAGCGATTCATGTTCCCAGCTTACCCTCTCCTATGCTTTAATGCGGCTGTGACGTTATATCTTATGCGGGGTTGGATGGAAGTTGCCTTCATCAAAGTCACCAAGTCTCCTTATCAGGTGCGTGAAGCTAATTCATCAGATCCATCGTCTATTGACCCTTCATAGGCATCGCGAACATTGATTTTCCGTAACTTCACTCTATCTCTCGTTGTAGGAACAGCATTCTTATCATTGTGCCGTATTCGTGCACACTGGGTATACTATCACGCTCCACTCTCAGTACTGTCCAAATTCGGAGGGGTAGAATTGCCCCAACTTCTGAACAGCACAGGCCTTCTCCCCGTGTTCCCACTCGAAACTCAAGAAGACGACAAGCCACCCGTAGACCTCACTCCCATCAAACACTTTGACCTCGTCCTCTGTCTTGGGAAGGAGTGGCATCGCTTTACCAGCCATTATCTAGTACCCACAGGGATTCGCGTTGAGTTCATCAAGAGTGATTTCCGCGGGCAATTACCTCGGCATTTCAATGAGGTCGCTAATTCCAATGTATTCAATGATTCTTGGTGGCCCAGGCCGGAGACCAGCTATGTTCCAACGGATGTTAATGATTTAAACAAAGAAGTCACCTCTCGCTATGTGCGTTACTTCATCAGGCTATATGCGTTTATGCTCGTTTAACGTTACATTGGGTGCAGGTTCAACCGGAGACTTGTGACTATCTGATTGACCTTGACTACCCTCTGCATCCTGTCGAGTCTTCCTTGGAGCCTCGGTTTGCCGCTGACTCTGAAATCTGGGAGCGGGTGATTTGCGAACCATTCTTGGATCCGAGGTTCTCTTCCCGCCTGACCCGCGCTCTTTGGTTGCCGGGGGAAACCTGGAAGCTTCAAAACGAGTTTGGCGATTATTGCGTGCTGAAGAATCGGGCCCTCCTAGAAAGTAAGCAGGAGAAAGTGAAACAACTTGTCCTCGGAGGCGAGATTTGAACTGTAAAAAACACGATACCGTGTTTATGACATAAAATTAGAAATAGAATGTTGTCATACGCTGTAGCTGAACTATTTATAAGTATCGTGCTGTTGATCGTCTGCCATCCAAGGCTTCTGCGATACCAGGTCAGCTGTACAAATAACCATAGCAATGACGGCACGATTCAGCCAATCTACTATTCGCCCAGCCCCATCATCGCCTACTCTCATCGCTCTTCTTGAGCTTATACCTCCTTCTCCAGTTTTGACTCCTTCCGACTTATCTACCTCCATCACATCCGAAGAGATTCCTATCTTACTGGTTGAAAATTCTGTTTCAGCAGCGGTCCCTTTCGACGAACAGCATGACGACGACGACGACTTGTATTCTAGTCCACGGAGCTGGGAATATGATCTTCTTTCCAAGTCCTCTTTACTCATTGCCGCCGCCGACGACGACGACCATGATTTGGACAGGAAACGTTCGTTCCAAGGTTCTGTTTCCAAGGAACTGCTTTATGAAGAAGATGATTTGGGTCGGGACCCATTGGATAGTTTCGGTTCGTGCTCTGGGCGTGGAACTCATCGGCATCGTAGACTTTCTCTATGTTGGTCTTCTGGAAGTACCGGCAGTACTGTGAGGGGTTTTGTTCAAAATGGTATGGATATGGATATGTTTGCATGCCATGAGGAGGAGGAGGAGGA
>Ga0157368_1001198_pt1 | contig 11160 bp, 15 predicted proteins | sample AttbisABBM3_FD_113146 | JGI IMG/M metagenome (GOLD analysis project Ga0157368, IMG submission 113146) | Fungus gardens microbial communities from leaf cutter ant in Botucatu, State of São Paulo, Brazil - Atta bisphaerica ABBM3 | ecosystem: Host-associated > Fungi > Mycelium > Unclassified ...
ACACCTGGTGCAATTGCAAATTACAGGTTCGCCCTTTATAGCTGTCTGCATCATAAAATTCTGACTGCACTGCCATTGCAGCATCGCGGTGATAATCAGCATCGTTAGCAGGATGAATTGATGTTTGAGAGGGGGCTGGAGAACCGCTTACTGAATGCTCCTGACAACCGGCCAGCGCCATAACGAACAAAACGCCGATTAATTTTTTCATTTTCTAATCCCAGAGTAATGTTTCGCCAGTTATATCACAGCAGGCCAGCGCCTGACAGTCAGGCGGAACGGCGGCGGGTGCAGAGGATAATTTCACGAAAACAGACCGCTTTTAACATAATAGGTCTAATGCGCACTTCGCCAGCGTACCAAATTGAAATGCCACCGCGAAACCTGCGTTTTTCTCAGTTATCCAGGCGAAAGCTACAAAACAACACTGCATAAACGCTGCATAAAACAGGCCCGAAAATGCATAGCCTCAAAACAAATCGAAACGCCCGTTTTTCTGGGTTTTCCTGAATTTATGGCGCCGTGATTTTTTTTCAGAAAAAACGGTAATCGCATTTCCCTCTTTACCGCGCGCACGTGCGCGAAAAGACGCGCGCGAAGTATTGCGGGATCAAACTCTTTAAACTCACCGTGAATACGAAATGAAAATTTAAAAAATTTCCCGCTTACGCTTGTTATGAATGTCTCCGCTGTTAACATGATCAGCACAATAAGAAATTATTATCCGCAAGTTCAGGCTCCTCTGGGGCCTTTTTTTTAGCAATTAGCATCTGGACGGGCTACAGCACGACAGGCATACATGCATGCTTTCTTCATGGCTTTATCCGCTTCCCTGCACCATTCAAACGCATCATGGGGATTTTCGTCGGGTGATAGCTGACTGAGATCGCCACCATGCTCACGTATCAACTCGATAAACTGGCGGCTCAGTTCTTTAAACTGATTCATCTTGCCAACTTCACCATGTGACAACGTGCGGTAGCCTTTGACAGTGCTACCGTCTTGCGGTTTTGCTTCGCTCATAATGTCTACCTCAACAGGTATAAAAAAACCGCCATAAGGCGGTTGTGTTTACAGGTTTCAGCTTTTAAATACTACCTATTATATGCCCGTCTATCTCGCTGATTTTTAGTCGCAGCAGAGAATTATTCATGACGGTGAATTCTCCGGTGCCGCCTTGAATTTTTACATTTTTCAAATGTAGATAATTGTGAATTTCAATTTTTTCTAGCTCTTCACCAGTGTAGGAATCAAGCTGGTGTTGAAAGTAAATTGCGTATGCTTGTGCAAACTCACCACCGGCCTCAAGCCTACTTACGAGGGTTGAGTAATATTCCGAACCAGAAATAACCCATCCACTTACCACGGTGCCTTTCAAAAACAGAGTTACGCCGAAAGAACCTTCCATTTTATTGACAATACCTGTGATAAACGACAAATCACTATCGTGCATTTCAGTCATCCTTTGCTGTGAAAAAAACACAATAACCTTAAGGCACTTGATGGTGAAGTGATGTTTATGATTTTGGTGATTCCCTCGACAATTCAATTGTACGAATACTTGCCTTGTCCTTGTTGCAGTTCTCCAGCGCGGTTATCAGCCGTTCGTTTAAATCCAGGCTGCCACCCCATGTCAGCGGTTCGGGAATTTCCGGTACCGGACAATCAGCGGTTAATTCTGCTGGTATCGCTACTGCTGGCACCTGCACGTATCTGGTTTCTGTGTGCCCGCAAGCTGTCAGCAGCGGCAACAGGAACAGGCAGAACAGCGCACTTATCGCCCTTAACGGCTTCGCGGATATAAACGATTCGCTGTTCACTGTCGTCTGTGGCTTTCTGCTTATCGCTACGTGTGGATTCCGCGATGTCGTTAAACAGCCGGACGGCAGCAATAACGTTAGTGGTGACCGCCTCCGCTGATTTTTGCTGCTGTAAGGCTTTGTCACGTTCATTCCCCACTGTCACAGAAAGGTTTCGGTAATACATCGTTGCCAGCATTAAGCCTGCCACTAGCACCACCAGCAGAATTGCCATTACCAGGCTTATGTTCGCTTTAAGCCACGTCATTGATCAAGCCCCCAACATGTGAGCTCTGATTCCTGCTCTCGTCGCTCAACCTGACCAAAGCAGCCGTTTGACCGTACCCGGCAATCTTTGCCGCCGTCGAATATCCAGCGCTTCATTTCAGCGCATGCGCCTTTGCGGTCGCCGCTGTTTAATTTGCGGTAGAACGTCGATGACAGGCATTTTCCGGGGCCAATGTTCCACGGACAGAATGACGCTATGCCAACTTTCTGCGGTTCGGTCAGTGGAACGTGTACGTTTTTATCTACCCAGGCTAATGCTTTGGCCTGCTCTGCCCTGTCGATAGCGCGGCACTGGTCAGCGGTCAGACGCATGCCCTTTACAACCGGCTTGCCATTAACCCGCGTCACTCCGCCGCATATCGTCCAGATGCCGCCGTTGTCGGCGTATGCGATGAGGCGTGAACCCTCTTTTTCCTGCTGAAACTGATCCATCAGAACGGGGGCGGTAGCGCCACCAGCTATCAGGGCCAGCATTGCCGCGCTAAGGCTCTTTTTAAGCCTGGGTGACATCGCCATTTTTACCGTCCACGCTTTTGATTGTTGTGTTAAGCGCGGCGATTACTGCTGGCGCATCGCTGGAAGTTAATTTCGATGACCGCTGCGCCAGATTCTGGATTGCCTCTGTGCGTAAACGATCCTGCTCAATATCAAACTGGTGAGACGCCTCTTTGCGGGCATCATCGCGGCGTTTGTAATAAACGTTGACTGCGAATGTTGCGATACCCAGCAGCACGCCGCTGGATAAGCCGATAAAGTTCCAGTCAAGGCCGTGGAACCATTCAAACCAGCCGCCCCAGCCGCCTACAATTAACCCGCCAGATGTACCGTAAGACAGGGTTGACGCTATTTTGTCTGGCATAGTTTTGCCCATGTGAATACCTCCGTGAGTTGACGGAAGCTGTGAGTAGCGGGAAAGAAAATAAAAAAGCCCCGCACAGAGGCGAGGCTTATAAGCTGTGTGGCGTAGTGACCACCCTTAGCAGAATATCTGTTTTTTTACGATCGTAAACAATTATGCGATTAATTTTTTAGCTTCTGGTTCTCGCGTAATGTATTTATCCATTTCTAATTGAACATCCAGCATTAAAAGCATCCCCTCTACTACTCCCTCTGCTTTCTGTAATTGTTTGCCGATGTACGTATCAGAGCAACCATGTAACCGGGCAATCTGCATAAACGTTTTACGGTAGATGTAGTAATCCACCAGCAAATCATACATATCGAAATTATTTTTCATCAGCCGAGCCATGCAGCGATCAATAGTAATTCCGTCTTTGTCAGTGCATGAGGCGCGGCTACGTTGTTTAGCTGGCAATAGCCCTTTAAACCCCGCCGCTATTGGCGCGTATCCTACGTTATCGCCGCCAGAGCATGACCACGCCCCCCAGCGCTCAAGAACCTGTTGAATATCACGCATAGCCTCACCCCAGATAATTATTATGAAAATATTAACTGCTCATCGATAAGCAATTGCTGTGTGCGAAAAACGCCCTCTGCGTGATACAGGCGGAGTTCATCGCGGGTAAAATCAGTTTTAATTCTGCCGTCTATTGCATCGTGACAGGCGTTACATGCAAAAGCGGCTTGTGTGTCTGGCGGTTTAATTCCGGTACCGCATGAATCGGAAAGGCGGTAATGCGCCAGTACCGTGGTTTCAGGATTGTGATTACAGATGCCGGGAATTCTCACAAGGCAATTGCGGCTACGCGCTTCCTTGCGGATATTCACAGGTCGAGGCATTGCTGACCGCCTCCCTGAATAACTCTGTTCCGCTTTTGATAGCCAGTTGGTGCGCTGAGCCAGTGAGCGGCCCGTATTGCTGCTGCCTGATCACTGGAATAAATTAAGCGGCGGTTTGTGCGAGGCAAATCAGCACATACGGGGCAATAATCCGTTGTGTCATGGATGCAGCCGCCTTTTTTACCCCTCAAGCAGATATGGAAATGTCCTGCCCTTGTCGTGCAGTTCTCACACAATGGCGCGTCACATGTGTACGGCTTGAGAGCAGATATTTTATCTGGCTCTGCCTCATGCGGCGGATAACCTAAATGACCATCGCAATAAAGCGTCGCCTCAGCACCACAGAAAATGCAGCATTCTTTTTTCATGCGGCAAACTCCTGTAGCTGCGCGGCGGCGTTCTCTGCTGCCTGCTGGCTGTCGAATTTGCGAAAGAGGATCTGATACCAGAGGACATTAAGAACCGCTTTGTAAACCTCCTGAAATTCGTGCTCTTTCATGTTGGCGAACGAAATTGATTTGGCTTCGCGGCGCTGAGTGCCATCGGGCAAAATATATTCGTCGTAAAAACCGGCTGTCATTACCGCCCATTTGCGGAATGCTTCGAACGACTTAACCAGCGCCACACCCTCAGCGCGATTGGCACCTGTGCGCGACAGAAATTCGTCCAGGGTTTCACTTAACACGCTTTGCTGGCCGGTCAGCGTACTGAGGTAATCGACGTACTGACGCAGTAACGATTTTTCGGATTCCGACACAGCGCCAGCCGTGGGCGTCCAGTATTCAAAGCCCAGATTCAGCAGCGCAAAAAAGCGTTTGTGAAAATTGTAATTACGCGCCTGACGCACGTCACAACTCAGCCAGGCACCGGTTTTGATGCGCGCCAGCACTTCGGCGGCTTCGGCGTTCGCAACCATCATGGTTGTGGCAGAGGTTTTAACCAGATGCATTTGAGCCATATCACACCATCCCTTTTCGGCGCAGGTATTCAGCCTTGAGAATCTCGGCAGGCGTTGGGCCGCTGTCCTGCGCTGGCGCTGATAAAGCCTTACGAACGGGTGGCACAGGCTTGCCCTCAGTAACACGATCATCCCAGTACTGAATGAGCTTTTTAGCCTCGCCAAGCAGTTCAGGTTCAGTAAGCTGACGCTCATTGCTGCGGCGGCGTAGTTCCAGGCAGATGTGATACATAACCGCCTGTGACCACGGATATTGTTCACTGGTCGGGTACCGGAAAACCGTCCTGCGCCAGTGCCAGAATTCTTTAAGCACCTCGGCGGCGGTGATCCCTAATGCGCCCTTGCCCTCACGGCACCAGGCGACGAACTGACCCGGGGAAGGCAGGAAAGGTTTTTCCTGTTTACGGGCTGCCCGCATGCCAGCGTTGACCTGCGCCATTGTGGTGATCCCGTTCTCGCGGAATGACAAAAGCCACTGGCGCCGGAATTCGTTTAATTCCTCCTGGGTGCGCAGATTCGCCATCGCAGCCGGAAATGCAGCACGCAACTGACCAAAGAGCGTGTTAAAAATTTCGGCAACCTGCTCTGCCTGCTGCGGCGCATCGTCCTGGATTTCGGCCAGACCGTTTGCAACGCGCTTCATGTTTTCACGGTCAAGGTTAACCATCTGTTCAGCAATGCTTTTCATTCGATCACCCCGTGGATCCAGTCGGTGTTGTTGTAATCCAGCGCTGGCGCTGCTGCCCTGCGTGGCGTGGCGTCACGCTGGAGACAGAGCGTGTCCCACTTAGCGCGCAGTTTGGCCGGCGAAAGAATGTTTGAGCACCAGAACGCATCGCGGCTGGCCCATTTGAACAATTCGCAGATCTCGCGGTGTGTGCGCCCGTCGATTTCTCGCATCAGGCGAACGTCATTGGCCCAGGTTGTGAGGTTTGGCCTGCGCACTGCCGGACGGATTGACGCGACAAGGCCCGCGATCCACTCGGCGCAATGCAGGTCATCAGGTGAGCCCCACTTGTTGCCTTTGGGTGAGCTGATCGCTGCATCTGGCTTAACAGGTAAATCATTTTCAGAGGGTGAGTTTGGGGATTCGTCAGAATTCTCAAACGAAGATCTTTTAATATTGTTGTTTATATATTGTTGTTCATGTTGTGCGGGTGTTTGTGCGGCTTCATGTGCGGCTACCCCCTCTGAACCCGCGCCGTTACTGGCTTTGTCATGTGCGGCTGTATGTGCGGCTTCATGTGCGGGTAAATCGTCTATTTTTTGAGCATATTCAGCATAGTTTATGATGGTTATCACAGTGCCTTTTTGCTTCTCGCCTTCCATGGAAATCATGCCTTCACGCTCGAACACTTTGAGCATTCGCACGACTGCATCCCTGCTGACCGGCTGATTATTGCGATCACATAATCCCAACCCTAAATCCGCTGCGGTCGTCACCAATTGTCCGGCACTCAGATGCCACTCGCGCCCCTTAAATCGGGCCGTGTATGGCTGTCTCTGGGCAGCAAAAAGCAGGTTATCCCATAGCGTTCTGAGATAAACATCTTTGGCCCACGGCTTTTTGAGAATGCTACGGTACAACGGGATGAATCCGTGTTTCTGGTTCTCCATCCGGTTGCTCCTGCGCTGGCGCGCGGTGTTGAAGTCAAAGAGTTTGGCAGTAGTCACACCTTCCCCCTTTCACTGTTTACATAACCAGTAATTCCTGGCATACTCGCTCCTGTTGTGGTGTTAAAAATCAATCGTGATTTGAGAAGAATCCTCGGTGGCAGCCGGGGATTTTTTTCGTCCAAAAAGCTGCTCTAACCTCTCTAAGCGCTCCTCAAGCTGTGACTCTGGGAAGTGAATTTCCAAAAACAGCATTACCAGACTCATTAATTCAAAAAAGCTGTGCTTCTGATTTCCGATTGCGTATTTCATGCGCGTTACTGCCGCATCATCCATGCCAATAAACCGAGCAAGTTTTCCCTGCCCATTAACCGCAAGTCGGCTTAATAGCTGGCTTTCAATGCGCTTTGCTTTTTTGCGTTTATTTGCAGACTCCATAATTAATAATTCCTTTATGAATTGGGCGTCATGCGAATGCATGCCGACAGTGATTAATGATTCAGTGCGGCCAGAAATAGAACTACGCCGCACTATTTTGATTAGTGCCGTATTGAAGCCAACTTGCATCACATTGAAGTGCATTTGCTATTTCAAACAGAAAACGAGGGCGCTTTGTTAAACCAGCTTCAATCTGTTGGATAGACTGCTGTTTAACCCCTGCCTTAACTGCCAGTTCAGTTTGGGTAAGGTTTAGCTCCATTCGTCTTTGTTTGAGGCGATCCGAGATTGTTTGCATATAGCCTCCTTTGACAAATTTTCTTGTATATTAATTACAAGTAACCTTGTTTGTCAAATACAGCTTTTCTTGTAAACATCCCGTTCCCATGAATGAGGTGTTCTGATGACAACTATCGCGAAACGCGTACAATCTAAGCGAAGCGAGTTAGGGCTAACCCAAGCTGAGCTTGCTGAAAGAGCGGGTACATCCCAGCAAGCTATTGAGCAGTTGGAGAACGGGAAAACTAAAAGACCGCGCTACCTGCCTGAACTGGCGAGAGCGCTAGGCTGCGAAATTGATTGGTTAATAACTGGTACCAAATCAGGCACGAACGTTGCCCCCGCTGAATTAGGAAATAAGCGCATTCCGATCCTCAGCTACGTTCAAGCGGGTTTATGGACAGAAAGTCAAGAATACCGGAGTTATGACGGCGGAATGAGTTACCTGCTTGTTGATGATGACGTATCAGACAACGCAATTGCATTGATAATCGAAGGTGATTCGATGGCACCAAAATTCAATGCTGGGGATAAAATCATCGTGGATCCAGAGGTTTACCCTGTACCTGGTGATTTTGTCGTTGCTCTTGATGGCGTAAAGAACCAGACAGTTTTTAAAAAATTCAGGCCAACCGGAGTGGACTCACACGGAAATGATATTTACGAGCTAGTCCCCCTAAATGACGACTTCCCAACTTTACGTTCAGAAACAGGCAAGTTGAGCATAATTGGTACAATGGTTGAGCACCGAATAAGCAGAAAAAACCACAGACGCTGATAGTTACAAACAAACCGACTCTAATAGGTCGGTTTTTTTTCGCCCATCCAACAAGAAAATACAAAAATAAATACCTTTCAAAAACAAGAAAGTAGGTTTGTCATGCCTGCTTTTACAATTTTTATTGTTTACACGAAACAAACTATCTTGTAATTTTTAATCGCACCACAACAAGCAACTGAGGGTAAGGAGATCACCATGTACGGTACCGCTTTATTGCCCCGCCGTGATGTGCTTCCGGGCACGCTGATCCGCTACAACGGTAAATCATGGCTGGCGTCTGCCAACGTCGATAAAGGGCTTTATGCACGGTCTGTTTTTGAAAGTGTCCGTATTACCAGTGAAAAAATTGAAGTCGTTTTAAACAATCGCGGGCAACCGCAGGTTAATTAAACCTCAGCACAAATATATCCCGTGGCGCATGCGTCAGGGAAATCCACATTCTGAAATCAGAAAAGGAAAATGAATTATGGCGCTTAACTTTGCCGTTGAATTAGAACCAGCCAGCGTAATTGCTAATGAGAATCACCGTGTTGATTCTATTTCTGTCGCCGGTGAAATCATTGGTTATATCAGCGTGAATAAAGCTGATGACAGTACAACTGCTTTTAATGCCGCTGGCCGTATTAGCGATGAGCACTGCCCTAACTGCGCCCTGCGTACCCTGTTCGCCTGGAAAACTGGCCTGGACTGTGACGCAGTACAAATCGCCTCTGATGAAAATCCGGCTGCTGTCGTTATGTCCGCAATTATCTCTGCCGCTGTAAGACACTGAGGAACCGGCCATGACTGCACTTAAACCTTTCTTTGTATACCTGCGCGCCAAGAAAAAAGCAGGCCAGAAAGATCACGTTTTCTGGGAAACGCGCGCCAGTGAAAACCGCGTAATTCGCGATGCCGCCAACGCTATGGAAGATGCCGGACTCAGTGAGGAAGATTTCTTTTCCCCTGCGGTGACCAATTTCCATGTGGTTGACGACCTGCCCCCCGAGGGAGTGCTTGATTCAGCCTGGTGCGAGCGCTACCAGCTTGCCAGCGACAAATTGAACTGGGAGAAAATCCCCGGCGTCGAAGGCTCAACCACGGTTGAACCCGCTGCACCAGCAACGGTTGATCCTGTCGTTGAAACTGAAACCACCCAGCCCGGCATTACTGCCCTGGAAGATTTGACCGTTGAACAGGCCGTTATCGGTGCGTGGATTTTTGGTACACAGCGCGAATATACCAAAGAGGATTTAGCCGCGGTAGCAGCACTGGCGATGGATACCGACGAATCCTATCCGCAAAACCTGCTGCTGGTGGCCCGCAATACCAAAGTAATGCAGTTGCAACATGCCTACCGGTTAACGGTTGCGGAATGGGTTGAAGCGGCTAAATCCGTGTGGGTGCCCGGTACCGCCGTCCCGCAGGTTTCTGACCTGCTGAAATTCACTGGCGAATGGCTGGACGCGCACAATGATGCCTCCGCCCGCGCCCAGGGTAATCACAGTCGCCGCAGTGACGTTACGGCGAAATGGGCTGCCCGTATCGCAGGGAAATCTCAAACCGTGATCACCTCAACTGTGACAGAGAAAACCGCCAGCGGTGCCACGGCGGGCGGCGGTATCAAAACTGATCGCAATCCTGACTATGAACATACCCTGCAAACGCTGGGTATCGAAATTGCCTGCGCCCTGTTCCCGTCTGATTTCGACATCTACGAAATCCCTACGCCGATTTTCCGCAGGGCTAAGGAAATGGTCGACAAACGTCATGAGCCCTGGGCGGCATGGAATCGCGCCCTGAGCAACACGCCAGGCATCCTTGATAACTCACGCGCGGCTATCTTTGCGCTGATCCGCTCTGCGCCGGAAGACATTCACCTTACCCCGGGGCAGTTGCAGTACTACATCAATAAAACCCTGGCCGAAACAGACCACGCCAATCCCTCACAGGAAACGCTTGCGGCTGCTCACAGCACAGTTAAAACCTCAACGCCTGAGCCAGAGCCTGCCCCTGTAACAACGGCGGTACCAGTGGCTGACGAGCCTATTAAAAATATGGGTAACGGAATATTTGATGTCACTGCCCTGCTGGGTGAAACCGTGGCGCCGCAGTTGGAAACGCCTGCGTCAGTGGCAGAACCGGTAACAGCAGCGCCAGCAGAGACCGCCTCAAATGAGGGTGAAAAAACGGAAGTGGTGCCGGAAGTTGCTGATATAGCTGAAACATTCCCTGCTGTGTTTGAGCCTGGCCGTTATGAAAATATTCCCAACGAGGCGTACCACGCCGCCAGCGGTATCAGCAGCAGCATGGTTAAAGATGCGCGGATCAGTCTGATGTATTTCCACGGCCGCCACGTTGAAAAAACCATCCCGCGCGAAGAAACAAAGCCGCTGCGTTTCGGTACCGAACTGCACGCCCTGACGCTGGAGCCAGAAAAATTCGCTGAGGATTTTGTTGTTTACCCTGGGCTACCCGAAGGGGCCATTTCCACCACCAGCGAAATGAAGAAAATTATCGAGGATTACAACGCCGCGTTACCGGCGCTGGCAGATCCCGATGCAATTAAAAAAATGATTGAAGCGCATAACGAAAAGCTGCCAGCGCCTTTATCCCTGAGCGCAAACGCAGAAGAAACGGCAACGCTTTATCAGAACCTGCCCGACGAATTCCGCCGCATCCCGGAAACGGAAAAACATACGGCGGCGGCTATGAAAGCCTGCATCAAGGAGTTTAACGCCACGTTGCCGCAGCCACTTAAAACCACTGGCAGCCGCGATAGCTTGTTAGATCAGCTTGCCATTATTGCGCCTGATTTTGTCGCAGAAGAACGCGCCAAAAAACAGCCCTACAACGTCAGCGGCAGCAAAGATGCGCTGGCCGCCGTGGTTCGTGAAATCAAGCCTGACGCGATTTTCGCTGATGAGTTTAGTGAGAACTGGCGCAAAGGCGCTGAGGGGAAATGGATTGTCGGTGATACGGATTTCGCACTCTTACAGGCACTGAATAACGCCGTTTATGCGCACCCGTCCGTATCCAACCTGCTTAACCACCCGTCACGTGTTAACGAGGTGAGTTACTTCGGCATGGACGACGAAACCGGTTTGGAGGTGCGCGTACGTCCAGATATTGAACTGGAAATTGACGGCATACGCATTGCCGCTGACCTGAAAACCACCAGCATGGGCCGCATTAAGCAGGACTACTTACGCGCCCGCCTGCACCGTGAAATCACAGAACGCGATTACCACCTCAGCGCGGCGATGTATTCCGAGGTTGCAGGC
>Ga0157368_1001199_pt1 | contig 11158 bp, 13 predicted proteins | sample AttbisABBM3_FD_113146 | JGI IMG/M metagenome (GOLD analysis project Ga0157368, IMG submission 113146) | Fungus gardens microbial communities from leaf cutter ant in Botucatu, State of São Paulo, Brazil - Atta bisphaerica ABBM3 | ecosystem: Host-associated > Fungi > Mycelium > Unclassified ...
CATTGGTAGTAGTATATAAGGTAGATTAGTTTGTAGACAGATCTCTATTGAGTTCTCTTGTGTTACTTAATACAAGAGTTGTTCAATTGTCCAACCCTAAGGACCTTAGTTCATAACACTGCAGTACTCTACTAGCTTGTACACATATAATGACACATCCTTTCTAAGTAGATAATCCTACTTGGAAGTCTTCTTTTGGATAGATAGTAGATCAGATAGGATCTCACTAATCATATTATTGGTAGGAGTAATAAGATGAGCAATTTCTAGGATATGGTTTTGATCAACAACATTTATAGAGATGGTATCAGAAACAATGTGACTTGGTTTGGAATTTGACTGGACAACTGCTATAATATTTTTTTAGCAAGAGTATCATCAACAAATTTGTTCATAGCTATTGTTGGTATTTTCAGGGTATTAATACTAATGTCTACTAAGTCACTTGGTGTATTATTCTCAAAAAATTGAATATTCTATGAAGCAATTAGCTTGCCACTCTTAAGATCTTCTAGTCAATAACTTTTAGCCTTATCAGTCTACCATCCTAATAAATGAACTTTTACTGCTCTAAATTCCAATTTTCCTTTTTGAACCTACTTGAGAATATATGTCCAACTTAATGAACTAAAAATTTGCAAGTAGAATACATTAGGCTTATGCCCAGTCTATGCTTCATAAGACATGACTCTCTTAAGATCAAAGGTAAGTATAATACTCCTGATATGGACAGCATATATAAATGCCTCCCCCTAGTACTGCAGTTCTACCTCTGTACTCTATAATATACAATATACTATTTTAAAGAAGACAGCAATAGCCTGCTCTACTATCCCATTCTGTTCTGAAAGGTAAGAAATAGTTGTTTTATAAATAATACCATTTAATTGACAAAATTATTCCATTGTTTTATTCACAAATTTAGAACCATTATCACTTTGAAGTCAACAAGTTTTCAAGCCAGATTAATGCTCCATCATGGTTATAATACCTTGGATAATAATACTAGCCTTCTCATTTTTCTTTAACAAATAACCAACTGTATAATAGCAACTTACTTCCATAACAACAAGTGTATACAAATACCCATCCCAAGTGGAAACAGACATAGGTCCAGTTAAATCCATGATGAGTAACTTCATCTTGGAGTATTGACTAGCACTTGATCCAAAAAGTGATAAATAGTAGAATTTGTCATTTGTATATCTATTACATAGGTAATCAAATTCTTTAGATATAAAAACACCAAGTTCATAAATAGCATTTTGATGAACTATAAAGTCAATGATATAGAGACTCAAATGTCCCATTTTGCAATACCATAGGTATATACTAAAATGTTATGATTTTAAGATCTTAAAGTGAACTAAGAAAAAGAACCTTGTATAGGGTTTATACAAGAGAACTCAATAGAGAACTCTATATAAGATTGTCTATCATATATACTAAACTATCATGGTCTATGCTACTACTTCTCTAACCTACCCTAAATAACCATATATTCTCCTTAAGGTCAATATGTATTTTATATATATTGTATAACATTATCTTTTCAGAACCTTCTATGTTCTTCTCTGTGACCTTGTGACTTGTGACAACTACTGTGACCATATCATCTGATGTGACTGATGTGTGACAGTATAACCATAACATTACTCTAACCCTAACCCTAAATTTAAATAAAGAAAATAAAAGTAGAAAGAAAAAGAAAAAGAAATTAAATAAAGAAATTAGTGTCCAAACTTTGCATGTTTGACATTATCCCCCCTTCAAGGTTCCTACTCCTGAAGAAACTTCTTGCTTCATTTCCCTATCTCATCCTATCTTTCCCCTTCCATCTGTTTTAATTCTTCTCTAGCCTTTTTAGATATTTCTTTTCAAATTTTCCATTATCCTATCTATACAACATTCTCACTATATACTTTCCTGGTAGCTCTTCTCTCCTAAATTTCTTTTCTTCTGCCATGTTTAACTTCTCCTGCCTTTCTACTTCTACATTCATTCTTCTCTTGAACTCTACTACTAATTTTTTCACATTTTCTAGATCTTTTTTCTTTTCCCAACTATCATACTCTCCTTCCATTGCACCAAGTACTTTACAACTCTCCTCACTTTTTATTTATTCAATATCTTCTCTACTTCCTATTTCTCAACTTCTTCTACCTTTATTAGTTTCATCTCTTCTTTTTTTTTGCCCTCCTACTTGATTGTTGTATTATACTATCTGATTGACATTCACTACCAGATAGATTCTCATTGATATTGGCAGTCATAGTTAGTTTGACCACATTAGTAGATACTACTTTATCAATAATATATAGACCAATTGTCAGGAGTATAGTATGAAGTACATGTATAGTACCAGCCAAATATCAAAGCTAAGCTTGACATTGCACACTTTTAGTGTAACTGGTTCAGTGGCTGGTCTGTTCCTAACACCAATATATTAATCCACTAATTTCCTTGCCAGTCATTCTTTGAACACTAAGTCCTTTATACTTAATATAATCTTATCTTCTACTTTTCACACCTCTACTTCTTTCCTTTCACTATCCTCTTGTCTCTTCATTTCTTCCTGTGCTTTCACTAATACTGCCCCAGTCTCTTCCTACACTTTTCTCATTCTTTCCATAAACTCTGTCATTTTCTCCATCTTTTCTTTTCTCCTCAAGTCCATACCTATTCTCAACTCTCTTCTGTAATTTGCCATAAATGGAGACATCTTAGTTGTCAAATGTGCCTTATTGTTTATCACAAACTCTGCTGATGCTAACTACTCTAGCCAATTCTTTAGCCTATGATCTACAAAGAACCTCAGGTATTGTTCTAACTTCTGATTTATTCTTTCCATCTAACTATCTGTTTATGGATGAAATACTGTTGACAGTTTTATTTCAATCCCTAACATAACATTCAACTCCTTTGTCATCTCTGCTGCAAACTATAGACCCCTATCTGATACTATGCTCTCTAGCAACCCATACAGCTTCCACACATTATCTCTAAACAACCTCACCAACTCTTCTGCTGATGTCCCTTTTGTAGTTGCCACAAAATATGTCATCTTGGACAACCTATCACAGACTACTAGGATAGCATCTTTCCCAGCTACCAACAGTAACTTAATAATCAAGTTCACCATCAGATATGTCCATAGTTTCTCCAGAACCTTACTCAACTTCAACTTCCCTGCTGATACTTCCATCCTATTCTTTATCTTTTAACACATATCATATCCTTTCACATATTTTCCAACATCTTTTGTTACTTCCAGCCACCAGTAGTTCCTTATCACCAATTCTGTTATCTTCTACTTTTCTCTATGTCTAGCTACCAATATATTATGATGCAACTGGATTATCTCTGCTCTCAGCTCCTTATCCTTTAACACATATACTTTTCCTTCCTTTAACACTAACTCACCTTCTATCTGCCACTCCTCTCCTTACAGCATCTTTACTCCTGCCTTCTTTATTTTCTCTACTACTCTAACTACCTCTTTATCCTTACCCCTAGCTTTTTTTATTTTTTCTACTATATCTACCTCTGGTCCATCCATTATTACTTCATATAAATTATGGAGCCAATAGTCCTTTATAAATACTTGATTTTCATTGTTCTTTTCTGTACCTACTTTCCAGTTTAGTTATTTACCAAGCCCATCTGTCTTTCCCATTTTTGTTCCTAGTATATGTTTCAAGGTGAAATCAAATCTAGACAAGTATAATGCCCAGTAAGCTTGTCTTCTGTTTAATTTCTGTACTTTCATGAAATATTTCAAATTCTTATGATTTGTCTAGACCTCAAACTTGTACTTGGCACCCTCTAATAAATGTCTCCAATTTTCTAATCCTCTTATAACCACCAACATCTCCTTATTAAGGATTTCATAATTTCTCTCTGTCTCATTTAAAGATTTTAAGAGAAATGCCACTGGTCTCTATCTCTCATCTTCACACTCTATAGATAACACTCCTCTTATAATATAGTCTGATGTATCCACTTCCATCTTTATTTTTTTGTTTAAGTCTGGTACTACTAACACTAGTTCTTTAGTAAACCTTCCCTTCAACTCCCTAAACATCTTTTCCTGTCTTTCCATCCACTCCCACTTCTGATCCTTCTTGACCATGTCATACAATAGTCTGGCTATGGACACAAAGTTCTTGATGAATTGATGATAATAGTTCACCAATCCTAAGAACTTCTGAACATCCTTGACACACTTTAGTATCAGCCAATCTAATACTCCTTTTACCTTATCTTCTTCCATCTTAATTCCTTTAGGTACTATCACAACTCCTAAAAACTCTACTTCTCTAACATTTCACTTGTATTTCTTTGGTTTCATATACAAATCATTCTCTGCTAATCTCCTTACTACTTCCTCCACCAACTCATTATGTTCTTCTTCTGTCTCTGTACCAATAATTACACTTCAATTATTCTCCTGTTCCTATATTTCAGTCTTTGTTAGACATGCAATGTTATGAAACATTTTGGACACTAACATTTTTCTTTTTCTTTTATCTATTTTTCTTGATTTTATATCTCTTTTCTTTTGAATTTCTTTTTCTTTTTCTTTTTCTTTTTAGTGACAATAAAGAGGCACATGACATCGCAGTCACATGTCATGTCACATGATGTAATGTCATAGGCCTAGAAGGTAGTGAAAGGATTTAGAAGATAACGTCAGGGCACATGTATACAACATGGTGACCTTGAGGCGAACATGAGGAAGAAGCATGGACATAAGGGCAAGGTTAATTATTAGTAGCACAGACCATAAGGACTTTGTATAAATAGGACTCTAATTAAGAAGAGGCTCCTTGTCGAGTTCTCTTGTGAACTACCCACATTATATTCACTTTTGAGATTTACTTGCTTGTGTAATCATTTGTCATTGTGATAAGTGGTTGCTACAACATACAAAACCTAAATGCTAGCTTTTTTATTTAATATTTCTTTTTTCATTTTATTTTTCCATTTTGAACTTAGGGTTAGGGGTAGAAGTGATGTCATAATCATGCTGTCATATCAGTTACATCAGATAACATGGTCATAGTAATAGTTACAAGTTATGAGGTCACAGAAAAAGACATAAAAGATTCTAGAAGAATGATGTCATAACAACATGTCTTACATATATTGGCCTTGAGGTGAACACATAGTTTTTAGAGTAGGCTAGAAAAGTAGTAGCATAGACCACCATTGTTTAGTATATAAGGTAGACATTCCTGTACAGAGTTCTCTATTGAGTTCTCTTGTATAACCTTACACAAGATTCTGCTCATTGACCAACTCTAATGTCTTTAAGTCATAACAGTCTTCTTTCCTCCCCAATTCTGTTCCTTGTTCCTTTATTTCTACAATTTATAGCCAAATATCTAAATCTCCCACAATTATAACAATTCCTATTCTCTTAGTCCATATTCATAGTATATGGATTTCATTGCACAGACTCTGCCTTCTGATTAGGATGTACAATTACCACATTTGTTCTTTCTATTCCTTCCATCAGAGCAAGCTCTGTTGATACCTGCTGTTGAAGAATCTCTTGCCTTCTTAGCCAAGTTTGAGGCTGTAACATTTGTTATCTGAGTATCTCATTATTTAACCTTAGATCTGATACCCTATTATCTCTTTACTCTCTCAGTCTTTCTTTCTCTTTCTTATTCTCCCTCCAATTCCTATCTAGTGTAATTGCCCTATCATACCATTGCTCAATTGAGCCTGGCTGCTGTTCTAACTTCATGAGCCTTTGGCATATCATCATATTGATTTCCCTTTTAAACTCTTTTATCAGAGGCCTTCTCTTATACCCACTTTCTCTTGCTGCTCTTATAAACTCCTGTATAAACTCCTCTATTGTCTTTTCTCCCTATTCCAATCTCTTCAATTCCACTACTTTTACCAATTTTTCATCTCCTCCCCCAAATTCTTTCCTTATATCAGCTAAAAATTCTTCCACTGTCTCATATTCCAACAGTCCTTCTTCTAAATCTTCCAGCATATTCTCTTTTCATACATTTGCTGATCTTTCTTACACATATAATAATATCTACTGAATTTGCTTCTCTACTGCTGCTTCTTTCATCTTCATTCTGATATATAATCTACATGCTATCACAAATCCTGAGACTGTTGATAAGGTCCCATCAAATACTTGTGGCCTTGCCACTTCTGTGCTTGTTACTGCTACTCCTCCTCTTCTTATTCTCTCCTGCAATGCTTGAAGTTAAGCCTGCAGTACTGCAAGCTGCTCCTATTGTTGTTGAGCTTTTAGCTCAAAATTGATTGAGCCACATTGGCTTATGGTATATGGTGGTGATGATATTGATGGTAAGAGTGATGGAGACAGTGAAGTGGATGGTGGTGACTACTGTTTAGAGAGTGCAGATCCTATGTCAGACTCACTCTCTAGCTTATATTCTCAACTTGATGTTTTCCTCTATAAGAGCTAGTGGTACTCTTCTTGTCCACCTCACCCTTTGTACTGACTACCTAACTACTGACTACTACCCTAATGAATTTCTGTTTAATATCTCTAAAAAGAGAATGCCTATTCTAGATGGGACTTGTAGGAGACTCCACTATTTCTCTGCATGAACAAGTTACAAGGAGACCTGCAGTATAAGGCTTCTATACAAAAACTATATAAACATGTCCACAAAAGGTGATACATTTACCTGCACCAGTAGGCTTTGGTACAACTAAACAACAAGATTTCCTCCATCTGACTGATGCACCTCTTAAGCCTAGAGTCCAGCTATTCTTCTTAACTAAAGAACAGTGTTATTCTTTGGTTGAGAATGATAGAGAGTAAGTAAGAATATGAGAGGGTCCTGTGTTAGATAGTCTCAAAAAGTAGTATTGAGTTCTAATGTTATGATCTCAAGACCTTAGAGTGGGTCAAGGAAAAGAATCTTATATAGGATTTATACAAGAGAACTCAATAGAGAACTCTATATAAGATTGTCTACCTTATATACTAAACTACCATGGTCTATGCTACTACTTCTCTAACCTATCCTAAATGACCATATATTCTCCTTAAGATCAATATATGTTTTATATACATTATATGACATTATCTTTCCAAAACCTTCTATGTCCTTCTCTGTGATCTTGTGACTTGTGACCATGTCATCTGATGTGATTGATGTGTGACAGTGTAACTATAACATCACTCTAACCCTAACCCTAAATTTAAATAAAGAAAATAAAAGTAAAAAGAAAAAGAAAAAGAAATTAAATAAAGAAATTAGCATTCAAGCATCTGATATAAAAGTACTAGCTAAGATGTGAGCACTTCTATGATTAAAGTCAGTACACTGAACTTAGTATTGCATACCAGTTGAGCCACTAAGAATAACTGAAAACAAATCATCACTATCTTTTGAGATAATTAAGCCTTTTTTCTAGCTTTGAACTAAATAGTAAAGAACTCCAAAACTGATAAGATCAGCCCCTAATATGAGAATATAAAGAATATCAGTGAAGGTAAGTTTTAAAATATCATTAGATAAAATCATTATGAGAGTAATAGATCCAATACTTGCTACAGAAACATAGTAATGTCCACCTACCATGATATACTTGTCATTGGTAAGAGGATGGTATAAAGAGAATAAATGATATTCTAAAAAAATATGAGAGATTGCTGTATAGTTAAGGAGAACACTATCAACAGTATTGATAATGAAGACTATATTAACTTGTCTAATTTTGTGACTATTGCAGATAGCCATAAGTATTTTCCTGACTTCCTAATTTCTAGACAACTCAATAGTGTCATGAGCAAAACCACCAGATTTGGTCTACTCAGTCTTATTCTCTTTCTTTTTTGGACACTCAAAGGTCTAATATCCTTTCTCACTACAAATTTGACAGCTTGTATTAGCAGATTTTGGTTTGGACTTAGATTGAACCTTCTTTGATTTCTTTTTTCCAAAGAAACTACTACTTGTTCTACTACTAGAGAAAGACTTTGTAAATAGGGCTAATTGCTCAGCTTTCTGCTTCTTCTCAATCTCTTCAATATTATGCTTCCTCTCCATATGATTATGAACAGATAGGAGTTCAGCAGTGACAATGTCCAAATTAAGTACAGTATTTTTATTCAATAAATTTTGCTTCACCACATCTCAAACTCCATATTATAACAAAAAGAGGAAAATTGCATGAAATATATAAATGTCATCCAACTTTTGTCTAAAATCATTGATACAATAATAGAAATAAAGAAAGAAGCTAATATGTTCAGACGTGGTAATTTGTTTATCCCATTTCTTTGTGTACAACTCCTGATAATAGTATACACTTATCTCTTGATGTTGAGTGATATGAATACTATAGAGGCAATCCCATATATTCTTGAAAGTTGAAGTACCAATTATATGTTTATATTAGCCAAACTCAATAGCACTTCACATCAAACTCATAGATGCAATTATTATCTATATCAATAGAAGGACCAGAAGAATTGGAGGACATTCTTTTAAGCTTTCAACAAAGAGCTATAGAATGCAAGCCTATAAAGCCACTTTCATATTGTCAGACTAAACATAGTAATTGATACTATTTAATTTAAGGAAACAAAGAGTTTCTAAGAAAGAATCTCAAGCATAAAAATATATTTTGTAGCAATTGGGTCATTATAGAGAGCCAAAGGAATGTCTTAGTATAGAATGTCCAGATCAATAACTGTAGCTGTACAAAGAGAAGAAAAGAGGAGGGCAGTAGCTCATATGAAGGCCACAAGTTGTTTTTGAGTGAAGATTGGTTTGAAGTTGTAAGAGTTAACTATAGCATAGCTAATATTCCTTTCTTTTGGGTAGACATCCTACTATCTAGTGAGAGCATCCAGTTTGGTACCAAGATGATCAGAATAGAACCTGATGATAAGGTTGAACTAAGAGAGATACTCAGACTATCACACTTGCCTCTAAGTTAACACCTTGATAATGAAAGAGTATTCAAGATTTTTATGATTCATAACAACATCAATGGGATAGGCTGAACCCTCCAGATAGTGTTGCCAAATATAGAAGTGAAAGGCGACCAGATGAACTTTATTTTCTTTATTAACAATAAAAAGGATTGCAGTGAGAGCATAGTCTGAAGCATTAGTTCCCATAATAAGTTGAGCATCAGAAATCCAATAATTAAGAATGAAAGCAGAGGTAAATGCCTTTTTGAGAGAGTTAAACTTCCAAAAAAACTTCTTTCTGGATGAGACATGTCAATGGAATGACAATGTCTAAGTAATTAAAGATGAACTGGCAATAGAAATTAGCAAAACCTAAGAAGGATTGAATATCCTTGACTTTCTTGGACTCTGGCTAGTCTTGAATAATCTTAACTTTGTCATTGGACATGGTAAGGCCAGAAGAAGAAAGAATATATCCCAGATACCCTACTAGCTCAGAGTGGAATTTGCATTTCTCTACTTTGGCATAAAGGCTAGCCTTACAGAAATGCTTAAGTACTTCCTTAATATTCTGGTGATGATCAGACATGTTATTTGAGTAAATGAGTATATTATTCAGATAGATCACAACACAGGCATCCAAATATCAGAGAAAAGATTGTTCATAAATCACTAGAAGGCTGTAGGAGTATTGGAAAGACTGAAAGGCATCATAGACCACTCAAATGATCCATAATATGTTCTAAAAGCAGTCTTGTATTCATCACTGTTGGCTATGCAAACCAAATGATAAGTATAGTAAAGATCTATCTTTGTATATACTCAAGCTTTGTGAAGTGAGTCCAGTAGATTGGAGATAAGCAAAAGTGAATAGTGATTTTTTTGGAAATATAGTTAAGACCATAGAAGTTGATACAAAGGCATAGTAAATCATCTTTCTTCTTAATGAATAAGACTAGTGCACCATATAGAGAGAAGGTTGGTTAGATGAAACCTATATTGAGGTTTTCCTCAATGGCTTCTTGTTCAGATGCTAAAAGAGAGTATATAGGGCTAACCAGAGGTTAAGCACCTTCTTCCAGATTGATTTGGAGATTATAAGAATGATGAGGAGCAAGAACTTCAGCTTTGATTTTACTGAAAATGTTAACAAATTCATAATATTTGGAAGGAACATTAGAAAGGTCAGGAGTCTCTGCAAGTTTTGCAAAGTTGGTCTAAATGTCTAAAGAGTAAAGACAGAGTTCAAAGTTGCTAGAACCTAGAAGTTTTGATGCTTGCAAGAATGCTACAGTACCAATAATAGAAATATTAGATCACTTAGAGGTAGACATAGAGCTTTCAGATACAAGTATGGAAACTGCTAATTCCAATGATTATAGAGAGGTATCAAGAAATGAAAGAGATATCAATAGTATGTTGGCCACAATGTGAGCAAGAGCAAGATTTTTCTACAAAGATAAACAGAAGTTTATCAACATATTTACCTAGTCAATCAGTAAATTGTGTCAGACAAGCCAGTTATATCCAAGGACTAAAAGGTAGAAAGAATCAAGTACAGTGATATAAAAGTCCAGAGTCATATAATCACTAGTAGTGTTATGGAACGCTTGGACACTAACATTTTTCTTTTTCTTTTATCTATTTTTCTTGATTTTATATTTCTTTTCTTTTGAATTTCTTTTTCTTTTTCCTTTTAATGATGATGAAGAGGCATGTGACATCGCAGTCACATGACATGTCACATGATGTGACATCATAAGCCTAGAACATAGTAGAAAGATCTAGAAGATGACATCAGGACATATGTATACAACATGGTGGCCTTGAGTAGGAAATGAGGCAGACATGAGATTGTAACACAGACCAGATGTATTTAGTATATATAGGACTCTAATTTAGCAGAGACTCCTTGTTGAGTTCTCTTGTGAACTTCCCACTTGATATCCAACTTAAGAGATTTACCACTTGTGTGATCATTTGTCTTTGTGATAAGTGGTTGCCACAACACCCAGTATGAACCATACTTAACAACTCTCAAAGGTTTAGAAGTAATTCAGATGTCAGGACCGCTGAAGGTAGACTTAATTTTTATTTTTCCTTTTTATTTTTATTTTATTTTATTTTTAATTTTCAATCTATTTTCTATTTTTAGAACTAGGGTTAGGGTTAGAGTGACAAGATCATGCTGTCACACAGCAGGTCACATCAGATGACATGGTCACA
>Ga0157368_1001201_pt1 | contig 11147 bp, 6 predicted proteins | sample AttbisABBM3_FD_113146 | JGI IMG/M metagenome (GOLD analysis project Ga0157368, IMG submission 113146) | Fungus gardens microbial communities from leaf cutter ant in Botucatu, State of São Paulo, Brazil - Atta bisphaerica ABBM3 | ecosystem: Host-associated > Fungi > Mycelium > Unclassified ...
ATCTAATTAAGACTACTGATCATGGGTCATATGCTTACTAAGTGGAGTGCTTCACAACAACTAGGTTGTGTAAACAGCTGAGGTTAAGCCCATCAAGTAAGTCCTTTTATAGGTGAAACAAAATGATGGATAAAATATATAAGGAAATATCATGTGACTTCCAGGTCATGTGCCTTCTCTCTCTCACTGTAGACTAATAAATAATGTTCTTCCACTAATATATAGTTGTGGCCCAAGCATTGGCCAATTGATTGAGTGGGTCCATGCTCATAATAATAGAAATAGAGGAAATATGAAATAGGAATAAGAAAAAGGAAATAGAATGTGAATTGGCTTATTGTCTTGGGATATCGCGCCTCATCCGACAAGTTGGTTTGGACCTGCAGTTGGGCTTGGTGGGGAAGGGAGGAGGATTTGAGGAGCCCTGTCCATCACACTCGTGGAGAAAGTCTCCAACTTAACAACAACTGTATTTTCTAGTCTTTGTCTGGTCACTCATAAATCTTGTTTTTCCAAACACTGGGCTGTCCCTGTGAATTCTTTGACTTCTAGTCATTTACACCTCTCCACAGTTTACTGGGTGACTCCTGATTTGTCAGAGGGGTTTTGATATATATTACCATACTTCAATCCTTTCGCTCTTTGATAGAGTAATTGATGGTGTGATCCATTACCGTTCCCCTGAAAAATAACCCTTCGCCATGACAAAGGCGTAGAGAAGGTGTCGACGCCACTAGGCAGGTCAGCCTGAGCACTTCTCTACTATGTATCACTCATTGTAGACTTGACTGATGCAATTGTGTGTGTTCTGTTCTGATTATTAGTGTCAAGACTTTTCTACTGAAGATTATGCACAGAATGAAGAGGGTTCAATCAAGTATGTCGAAATTAGATACGCTCTTAAGAATATCAATATGGTAAGGGAACGTGACTAAATTAATCTAGAGAATCACTAGATCCACTAGAGCCAGTTGAACTGAATGTGATTGTCCAGGAACTCAAAGAGCTATATAGGCAAGATTCATGGGGCTGGGAAGAAGTCCGATACATTCTTCAGCTTTAGTTGTCTGTCAGGCTCGCTACGTGACAGAACCATTACTAGTGTTCAGCACGGTAAATGTACATTGAAATGGTCATGGTCATTTCAGTCTCTCAACATCGGTCTAACGATCAAATCAATTTGAGGTAATTGGAAGGGGCAACTACAAGCCAACCTACTCAGCACCGTATGTTGATCAAAGATAAACTGATTACTCACTTCCTTTCGTCCCATCGACCTTGACCGCCTCCCACCATTTACCTGAGTTGTCCAGTATTTCCAGCGTCTCACCCTTTACCAACGTCAGTTCGTAGGTGTCGCTGGGTGAAGCCGTATCTGGTAAGGGTCATCTCCAGCCAAAGTCAACCTGAATTAACCATAAGCTACTTACAGTCAAACAGTACCTGCGCGCGGGGCAGTGGCTGCAGAGGAACGGGTGTGGCAGCGGTTGTAGTATTATCTGATCTAGTGGTGGCCAAATTTGACCCCGAAGTAGGCCTCGCTCCCTCACTTGAAGGGGCGACAGGAGCTAATATTGAAGTGCCCGCACCGATGCTGGCGATGGATATGTTGGGAATTGGTGGAACATCCCTTGTTGAATCAGGTCGTCCTTCACCAGGAGTATGTGGTGCGCTATTCCACACTCCCTCGGATCTTCTTCTATGACTCTCGGCATCGCCAGCTACCCTGCTATGAGATCTCGATCCTGTATTACTTACGCCTGTGCTTCTTGGAGCCACTGGTGGTTCATTTGGGGGGATTCCATCAGTCGTGTATTTGGACTGCGAGAACGCTTCTAAAGGTGTGCCAACGTTGGTGACACCGTTGTTAGCATGACCAGAAGGAGATTTTGTGTAGCCATTGGTGGCAACGAAATGATAAACAAAGGAGGATGGTTCAGAGGAGAGGATAAGTATCCAGAAGACATCAACGATACATGTGATCAGCCACCCAGCAGAGAGGGCGTTCCGCGCAGATGTACCGGCAAAAACATTGAGATGGACACCCTGTGCACCATATGATGATGCTAATGCTGCAAATATCGAGAGGGAGATTCCATATTGGAAGAGGGTATCATTGAACCAAGAGACAACTAGGCCTAGAATGACACCAACTTGTAGCACAACAGCGAACCAGAGGGTTCCAACACTGTCATTGCCAACTAAGTGATAGAATGGGTGAGCTGGCAGGAACAGTTAGAAAGACCTTACTCTGAGCAGCTACAATGGCTTGAGAGATCAGACAAGTTACCCATCCAACCTAATGAGAAACATGGGTGAGCTCACACCTGGGATCCCACTAGTGCAGAAAGGCGCTCACAAGAGAAAGAAAAAGGGTTGCTATGAAGATGTAACTGTTGGCTAGTGATCTTGAATAATCTACTGAGTGATAGGCTGCAGGTCCATCCATGTCCATTTCGGTAGAATTGGTATGAGCAACGAAGTGTTGAAGTTTAGTCAGCCGAGGAAATTTCCATCTTCGGTAACAGACTCCGGTTCACTGGGACCATGTACTGACCCACCCCTGAGGTGATTTTGGCTACCTTCTATCTACTTCAGCCAGTCTTCAAAAACTCGCCATAGCGAGCATATGGAATGAAGCAAATGACCTACAATAACATTCATAAAGGGAACCTGTTCTATTCTGCTGACTAATGTCACGCTCTGCAGGAGTCAGACTGACTCCCATTAACAGTTTGTCCACTGCTTAGGGTGGATTGGCCTAGGCATTGCTGTGGAAATCAAATCTATATTTTTCCTTTATTCCGGTGCGGCATTACACAGACCGTTTAGAGCTGTCAAGACATATATGTAAAAAGCCCAAGTTTAGCCCAATTAGATGGAGAGCCCCCAGCCTGTCAGTACTCGAAAGAAGTCTTTAAATTCCCTGTCATGGGGCTGTGCTTTCATCCAGAACTAGAACCACGGTGATTAGAAGGGAACATGCGGCTGTCAACTAATCGGTCATCATGTGAATGTAGTTATCACAGTAGTGCCACAGTGCCGCCCTGTCAAAGTCCTGCAACTGACTGTGTCTCTAAGTATGGATTATGGATATGAATGTACCGTTGCCGATCCGGAACAAGGTTTGAGTAATTATTCTTCTCTTGTCTTTACTAGTCTCAAACTAAAGCTGTTTCATGTACATGATATCATCTTAATCTCATACAAATCTCAAGGCGTAGAATTGAGTGAAAAAATTTCATCGGACCAGGAAATTGTCACGATATATTAGGCTTGGTGTTAGGCTCTTTTTTTAAAAAAAATCAACAATTTATTACATGGAGCATGTAGGCAGACTGTGGTAGCTACTTCATAACTACTTTACATAGGAAAGAGACAACAGAGAAATGTAAAAGAAAAAGACAAAGAAAAAGAGAAGAGATGAAAACAGGAATGATAAAAAAGCAGAGAGGCCACTCTGTTATGTAATTTACATGCCTTCTCCTTTGGTGAAGGCATTCAGGTTGAATTCAAGGAAGGAAACAAACTGACTAATTGTATCCCTCATCAGGTTCCGATAATTGTTGAATCTCCTGCAGTCATGTAGGATGTGGCATCTTGATTCTATTGGATAATTTCCACATGGGCAACTAAAGTCTTCATTAGGGAAGAAACAAAGACAGTATTCTCCTATTGGAGCATGGTTAGTAATAGCTCTTGTAGCTCTTGTGTATAATGAATTTGAATGCCTGAAGTGTCTGATCCATGGACCTCTCTTGATGTACAAAGGTTCAATAGGAAGGAGTTCATTATCTAAAAGATTGAGAAAATGTTTACCTTTGAAATCAGATGTTTGAAAAGTCATATGCCAATCTTTGATAATGTTATTGCATTCATTCTTTTTGTCAAAATCCCAAGATGTTTTGCATGGAAATAATGGTGTAAGGTTGAATTCCTTTTTTTCTTTATCAACCATTGAATGAAGGGGCTATTTGCTGCTACTTAGACATTCCCAGAATTTGATAGAGTTTGAGGTATGCTTGTTGAAGAAGCATCTATGGTCTTTCAATATGGCAATTAATTGTTGTTGATAGGGATGAACAGTTGAATCAAAAATTCAATATGATACATGAATAGCATTACTGATGACAATGATGTGAGAGACCTCTGGAATTTGGATAGCTTGGTTTATTCCATACCTGATAACAAAAAGTTCAGCTTCTATAGAAGTGATGCCAATAGTCTGATGCAATGTTTTCTTAATAAAATTCAAATATGAATGAACATGCAGAATGGATGTGGTAATATTATTTTTGATACTGGTATCTGAAATGGCAATGACTGAACTTGGATTGAATGATATATTGAAAACAATGCTGTCAAGGTTACAAACTGAGTGGCCTTGCTCTCTTTATCTTTACAATTTGCTTGATAAAAGGAATATCAACTTGAAAAAGTATCAGCCAATCTAGAACTAGAAGAAAATTCACTTTGAGAAAATCAAATGCAGGAAAAATACCATTGAGACAATTGTTGGTGTTTACAACAGAACTCTTGATTTTTAATTGTTGTTTGGAAGTCATATTTTCTGACAATAAATAATGATGATGAAAGTTATTATTGTATCTGCTTTCAAGAAGAAACTTGATAGCATGATTGTTCAGAAGAGTGGATGTTCTAAGTTGTTGTCATCCACCAAGTTTCTGAAGGTGTAGATGAATGGAAATTAAGCCAGTAATGGCTTTGATTCCCAACATGGGAGAGGTATGAAAGCACCTAAAATCTACAAAGCAGCTTTTTATTGTATTTTTCTAAGCTCTTTGAGAGGGTATACAAGTAGTGCTTTGTTGAAGTACTAGAGAGGAAATTTGTAAAGAGCAATAGGGAAAATATATATTTTATATAGAAGATATTTTTGATAAGAGAGTAACCCATAAGTGAGGTTCCTAAGCATTTTTATGCACTTGACTGCTGACATAGCTTTGTTTGAATAAAATTTAACATATTGTCGAAACAAAAGCTTTCTGTTGAAAATAAAACCAAAGTATTACCAAGTTTCTTTGAGGTGAAGTATGAGACCTCTGAGATAACTAAGATCTAGCAGAGAAGGGTTGAAGAGACCATATGATCTGGAAAAATGAAATATTTCAGATTTTCCATATTCTATGATGAGTCCAAATTGTTTAAGTAAGAAAGAAATAACATTATAACTACAAAAAAGATAAGAATTCATTTTTTCAAATTTCTTCTGAGAAATAAAAGGTCCATCATCTACAAAAGATAGAAATAAGACAGGAATTTTTAGACTTTTAGCTCTTTTTTCAAAAATATGAAAAATAGGTGAAAGATAAAGTGCAGAAAGAATTGGCAACAAAGTGAAACCTTGTCTTACATCTACATTAATATTGAAAAATAGTAAAACAAAGTTGTTTTATAAATATTATGTTTTTATACTAACTAGATAGTCAGAAAAGAATAAAGATATTTTTGGATCAAAACCAGCTTTGTCCAGAATAAGAGGAAAAAGCTAGTAGTTGAGTGATAGGAAAACTGGATGATATCAAGGGCCAGTATACTCATTTGTAGATTTTTAACCCAACCTGAATGAATAAGGTAAGTAAGAAAAACACCTGTATCCATGGTCAAGTGCTGTTTGAGTTCTCCAAGTTGATTAGGATGAACAAAGTTTTTTGATATCAATTGAAATTGAAGTTTTTCACCAATAATCTTTTCAATAGCTCTCCCAACATGTTTAAGAGGATAATAGAACAAAAAGACCCAGGAGAGTCATAAAACACCTTATTAGGCTTAGAAATGATAATCGAAGACAATGACTTGAAGTGTATATCTCTTATATTTCTGACTTGTATATAAGACTAGTAGTTGCATTGTAATTTGCTAGTCTGATGATTGACAAAGATAACTTCTATTGAACTCAATTTCTAGTGTTCAGCAGTAACACATCAAATCAGTACTTACTTCTATCTCAGACTTCATTTACTCATCTGAAGTTACAATCATGCAGCAAACAGATAGTATAGTACATAAGCTGAAGCAAAGATCATTCTGACAAGTTCACATCACTAAGCTTATTACATAGAGTTTCCATACTCTATGCATTCTCAAGCCAACCCTATGGGCTTTTGTCTTCTGGTATAAACTGTACCTGATAATAATACAAAATAATTTCATATGTATTGAGTCTTTCTGTTAATTAAATAACTGGAGAAAAATTGGGAAATTTTAGGATCAAAGCCTACTTTGTTTAAAATTATTGAAAGAAGTTGATAGTTTAAGGAAGGGAAAAATTGTGTAATATCAAATACTAGAGTGCTTGTATAAAGTCCTTTCATCTATCCTGCTTATATGAAATAGGTTAGGTAAATGCTGGCATTAGTTGTACATTGTTGTCTAATGGCTTCCATTTAGTTTGGATAAATAAATTTTGAAGCTATAGAATGGCTTTGTAGCCTACTACTTATTACTTTCTCAATTAACTTTCCTGGTGTACTAAGGAGAATAATAAAACTAAATGTCTTAGGGAGTGTCATATGATGGTTTATTGGACTTTGAAATTATTAGAAGCAAGTACTAAGTACTACTGTTAACTAGGTTTTATAATAATCAAGTCCAGTAAACTCACCTTAGTCCAATACAAATATATGTGAACAGCTGAGATTTGTTATTCTACACTAGAGTCCTTTATCAGTAATATCAGTACAGTGTGAACTATACAGTTCTAGTTCAAGCATTAGTAGAACTGTATAGTTAGTCTCAGCATTGTTCAGTAGTCTGTTAGACTGTGAACCAGATAAAATCAAAGTAATCTGTAATAAAAGTGTAAAATAGAGAGAAATATAATAGATTGTCTTTGTAATATCATGCCTTAGCCAATAGGAATAATAATTGATGATGACTTCTTGAAATATAATGGCCAATAGTCAAGATTAATGTAAGAATTTGCTATATTGACAATGGTTAGTAATATATTTAGCATCACTTACTATCTCTTTAAGATAATTCCAAGAAATATGATAATTGATTGATTTTATCTGTAGGTATGATTGTCAATGCTTCATCTTCTTCTTGCAAATGTTTGCTGGAAAACATTTGCCTTGTAATGAAACTAGTTTTTGGACAATTTGAGCTTATGTATGATCTGTTTTGATATTTCTTCTCAGACTCATATTCCTATTATGATTTTACCCTTGATACTCCATAGTTGCATAGTCCACAACCAACTGAGCCTAATGTCATTTTGATATTACCTTATAGTATAGTTATAACATTCATGATTTTATTAGCTTCAAACTGTTTATTTTAACATCTTTTACCTTGACCACTGAGCATCATTGCTTCTCTCTTTCTTACCATCATCTTGTATGGTAGCACTTAATAGAGAAATTATAAATATAAACACTCTTCTTTTCAATTCAGCTATATCCTACTCAATGTAGATTAGCACAGTCTCTAAAGATGTCAACATGAATATGCTGAGAGGTAGATCCATTGCATTGAGCCTGAACTTGTCAAGAGAATCATCAACTCACTCAGATTTATCATCTCAACTTTATGTAGACAAATTGGAGGTACAAAACAAGAAATTATACTGGGATGACTAAGTGGAATCTAAAGATGTTCAATTATCATACCAATTCCTTAATGAAGGGGTGTCCAATAACCAAGTAGGGACCAATAGTACAAATAACACAACCTCTACATATATTGAGTAATACTAACAATAACACCAGTACAAATTAATCTCATGGTCTTGACACAACTTCTATTCCTTATTTGAGTTCATAACCAGCCAATCCTGATTCATAGGATGGCCATTTCAATCCAATCTCCTTATTTGAAACAATAGAGAAAAATCCTGATAACTTGCAGAATATCAGGTTATTTCTATATTATATTGCCTTATTCATATATAAGAGGCATCTCAAGAACTGCAGGGAGCAAGACATGTTGTGACAACCACTAGACACAAAGTCCAATAATCACACAAGCAAGTAAAGCTCTCAGTAGGCTATCGATGTAGAGATTACAAGAGAACTCAACAAGGAGTCTCTATTGAATTGCTACCCTATTTATATAAGTTACACATGGTCCATGCTACTTAATTATTACCCTACTCTCAAGTTCATGCATTGTCCATGAGTGCACCATATGTACACTATGAGGTAGCCATGCAGTTAACATGCTTCTTAATGTTATCCATCTAGACTGCTTCAGCCCACTCTAGTCTATTCTAGGCCTTTATGACATCACATCATGTGACATGTTATGTGACCACAGTGTCATGTGCCTCTTCATCATTCATAAAAAAAAAAAGAAAAAAATATAAAATCAAGAAAAATAGATAAAAGAAAAAGAAAAATGTTAGTCCTTATGCGCATTATGACAAGACATTCTCTGTTCTTTAGGTTTCAGTCAGGCAGCATGAGCCCTTTTGTCAGCCATCTATAGTAATAAATAGAACAAGTTAAAAATATATAGTATTAATATTTCATTTCACAACAAAGTTTTATCATAGTTCAGAAAGAATGTCAATATCAACAAAACCAACAATAATTCCAAGAAAACACCAACACCAGATTCTGTCAAATTTTCAGATCTCCTTTCCCCTTTAGTTTCTTCTAGATCTTCCAAGGAGAAACTTAGTAAACTAAAATACCACAATAAGAATAAAAGTTTTCTTAATCATTCTGATAAAAAAATGGGTAAACTTATGCTTAGGCTTTGTTTGGGAATATCAATGACATTCTCAAACTTGAAGAAAGCCACAGTCAATTAGAGATAAGGTTTTAAGAAGAATTTGCAGGGTAGTAACAAGAAAGATGAGGAAGAGAATGGAAATGAAAAATGGTTTGAAGAAGAACTCAAGGAGAATCAAAGAAAGGTGTTGGAAGGAATCTTGTTGTCAGTCTCCTGTTAGAATTCTGGTTTTGTTTTTTTTGTTTCTATCAATGAGATTTTCTTTCTTTCTGTAATTGTGTGAGTAAGAAAATTATGAGATGGTTAGAGGATATAAATAGAATCAAAGTCCGAAAATTTGAAAAGAAAAAGAAAAACCCTGTAAAATGTGTATGGAAGCTAAGGTTAAGTTAAAAACAGACAGAATATACTAAGAAAAAAATCATAATTCCCATTGAAAGTATGTAGAGGCCAAAGACAACATGTACCAGTGTGATCAGAACAACAAAAGTGGACCAGGCTTAATGAGATATGTGATATGAAAATCAGATACCAAGTCAGCAGTATGAGTAAGCTCAGATGTAGTGATCCACTCAGATTCATCTTTGGTGTCTTTATACTCTAGCCAGATTATCTTGTGTAGGAGCTTGCATATGTTATAGACTTAAGTTCTAAGGGTTGAACAAAGAATAACTCTTGTATAGGAGTGACACAAGATAACTCGATGGAGATCCCTTTACAATATAGTCTACCTTATATACTACTACCAATGGTCCATCCTTACTACTGCACACCCTACCATATATAGAACATGAGGTCAACATGTAGTATCCATGTTATATGATATCATTTATTCTAGAACCTTCTATCTTGTTCCATGCATCTTGTGACTTATAACCATCACTAACCCTAACCTTATGTTCTAAAAATAGAAAAGTAAGGAAATAGATTGAAAATAAAATGAAAATGAGAATAAAATAAAGAAAAACTAAGTCCACTGTTTGTGAACTTGACAGCATGCCTATCAGCAATCAATTTCAGAGTTCACTATCTGAGAGATTTCATACTCAGGTTCCCTATCAATTATGATCAGTACAGAAGCTAATTGTGTTCTCTCAGGAAAATAATTGGACATAGCAGGTTTGAGCATAGACACATGGAAAACTGGATAAACAGAGCATATAGACTTTGGAAGACAAAGAGTAAATAATAGTATACTAGGCTGGAAAATGATTTCATAGAGTCTAAGATATTTTTTAGAGAGCTTTTTTAAGAACCAAGTAGTTTTGAAGTACTGAGCCTTGACAAAGACTTTATCACTTACTTTGAAATCAGATATGAAAGAACATTGTATATTAGTAGGTTTTTAATAACACTATTGAGCTATAAAGATATCAGCTTTAAGGATACTTTGTAATTCATCGAGGTCTACAGAAAAGTCATAGGCTTATGAAGAAGCAATATTGTGTTCAGAGTGAATGGTAATGTTCAAATGATATCTCTTATTAGCAAAGAATAGAGAAACACTAGTAGTAGTACCTAAAGTATTATTGTAAGAAAACTTCACAAGTAATAGGAGCTCAGAACAGTTACCTTGCTGGTAATTACAGTATACATGGGGTATTGCTCAAGGGTATGGTTCAGTTTGCACATTACCTTCAGGATAATAGCCTAAAGTGAAGTGAAGTCACATGTTTAGAGCAGTGCCTAAAGAATGGAAAAAGTTTAACACAAACTCCAAACTTCTGTCAGAGATAACATAGGGAGAAACACATAAAGAATGAACAAACATGATGGTATCATGGGCAGAGATAAAAATTGCCTACTTATTGAGCTAGTCAACTATGACCAAAATAGTATCAAACCTAGAGAATGATAGGAGTTTCTTGATAAAGTCTATAGAAATGGAATTCTATGGTTGTTTGAAGATGAGAAGTTGCTTGAGGGATTCATAAGGCTTGTAATACTGTGGTTTAGATTGCATACATATTATGATCACAAAACCTTAGAGTGAGTCAAGCAAAGAAACTTTGTATTAGGGTTAACACAAGAGAATTCAATAGAGAATTCTGTACAAGATGGTCTACCCTATATACTAATTACTCATGGTCTATGCTCTACTACTTTAGCCTACCCTAAATAACCATATGTAAACCTTAAGGCTAATATGCATGAAACATATTGTTATAATATCATTATTCCAGAACCTTCTACTCTCTTCATATGAGTATGTGATGATATGACTGTGACAGCATCATAGTGTGACAGTTTGTGACATTGATTTGTGACATCATGCTAAACCCTAATCCTAAGTTCAAAACTAGAAAATAAATTAAAATGAAAATGAAAATGAAAGGGAAAACCAATTGGTAAAAGAGACTATATTATTGAAGGAAATTTAAAGAAGTAATACAAGAGAATAAAAAGTGTTGAAAGAATTGAAGAAAGATAACAGACAAGCATGGGAA
>Ga0157368_1001202_pt1 | contig 11146 bp, 8 predicted proteins | sample AttbisABBM3_FD_113146 | JGI IMG/M metagenome (GOLD analysis project Ga0157368, IMG submission 113146) | Fungus gardens microbial communities from leaf cutter ant in Botucatu, State of São Paulo, Brazil - Atta bisphaerica ABBM3 | ecosystem: Host-associated > Fungi > Mycelium > Unclassified ...
AACTTCTGTTCTTTCTATATTTATCTATTTGTTAAATAATTTACTGATAACAAAAATAAGATTTTCTAGGTCTTATTATTTTTTAGAAGTGGTTGTATATCTAGTTGTTAGAAAGTTTCTTTTAAAAAAAGTTCACTACTAATACTTTTTCTATCACTAGTTATAAAAGCTGTTAACAAGCTAGAAGGAGCAGTCTATTTTTAGAAAAGTTATATTATAGAGAAATATCTAGATGAGTTCTATTCTTTGATTATAAACACTAGTATTGTGACAACTACTAATCAAAATAATCAATAATATACTAAAGTAGTCTTTAGTTGTAAGAATCTTATAGAGATTACAAGAGAACTCAACAAAGAGTTCCCAATGTATTTCTATACTATATATATTATTATAAGTTTTACTCTAAACTGTATATATTATCTATAAGTCCATTATATTATTACTATAAGACAAACATACTATAACTATGTCCTTAATATTATTGTTTTAGTTCTTTCTATTATATTTCTAAACTTATGATATTACTTTATGTAACACATTATATGATTGTAGTCATTTGTTTCTTCATTATTCAAGAAATAAATAAAAAAGAAAATCAAAATAAAATATAAGAGTTTAAACATATCATAACAACTGATTATACCAACTCTTATACTATAGTCATTAAATTCTGTCAATCTTTATATAACAATTCAAAACTAGATTATAATCTTGTTAATAAAGAAATTAAGAGACATTAACTTTACTATTTAGTATAAAGTTATATAAAATAAACTAGGCTAGATAAGCAAATAAGATATTTCAGTGAATATAGCAAATTACTCCTATTTCTTTTCTTAATCTTTTAACACTATGAAATTTCTCAATTGTCTTTGTTTTTAAACAATAGTCCTTTGTCTTATTACTTTTGTATTAGCTACTACTAGTACTCTTCTTAGATATCTCTATAAATATAAATATTACTTATAAACATTGTAGTATTCCTACTAAAAATGCTACCAATGTTATTGTGACAACTATTAGTAACAAATACCAATAATAACACAAGAAGTAAATCTTTTAATAAGATATTATTGTGGGGATCATAAGAGAACTCTACTCTAATGTTCATATATAGTTTATATGTTAATCTCATGTCTTCTATAAGAATACTATGTTATATATATATACTCTAATATTATTTTTCTAGTTTTTTCTCCTAAAGTTTAGGTCTATAACTTCACATTATATAACATATTATATGACTATAGTCATATATTTTTTTATTGTTCAAAATAAAATAAAGAGAAAAGAAAAATCAAAAAAATAGATAAAAAAAAGAAAAATATTAGTGTTCAAGTTTTGTATAAAATAACTAATGATTTATATGTATATTTAACCTAAATAAGCAAAATTTGATTTTTAGTTTTATATAACTTAAAAGTTATAATTTTAAAATAAATTAGTAAAAGAATAAAGTTTAAAATTAATATAATATATAATTGTTATAAATTATCACATTATATAATATATTATTATATATTTATTATACTACAAGTTATAGTTATATGATTATATAGAAAATTATAGAAAGTAAATTTTAAAACAATAATATTATATTACATATTTTTTAAAGTAAGCTAAGATTTATATAATATAAACTATTAGTTTGGTGTATATAAGATAAATATATTATATTAAAAGCTTCATTAAGTTTTTTTAAATTAATCTTAATACAAGATTTTCTTTTGATTTTACTTTATAAGTTTTAAGTTATAATATAATCATGATATATTATTTTTTATATTATATTAGTTGTTAAAATACTTACAAGCTGAGAAATGTTAGGAGTATACCTTTAATTAAATGATATTTTGAACTATTAGTTTTTATTACTCTTGTATATTTAGCATTTTAAATTAATATTTACTAAGAAAAACTTTAACACTTTTTTAAACTACTATAAGTAGAATTATACTATTAAATTAGTTTCTGAAGCTAAGTTTAAAGTATCTAAGATTTATTTTTTATTTTTGTTGAACAAACAAAGTTAAATATCTTTATACTAAGAACTTTTATATAAAATAAATATATCTTTTAAAGTTTTTTATAATTATATTAGTTTTTTTATTAAGAAAAAAAATAGCTTTTTCTACTTGGTATAAGATTATCAAATCCTTAATATAATAACTATTAAGAATAATTATCTACTTTCTTTAATTTTCAAACTAATTATTAAATTTTAAAAAGCATATTACTTGTCAGATATAATTAATACTAGGAGTAAAAGTTTGTGAGATAGACTCAGAGATATACAAACTTGTAGAATAACTTTGGTTTTAGCTTATATAATATGCCATCTGTCTGTTATGTAGTTACAATTTCTAATAAAAAAAAAAGTCTAAAATGAAAGTAAGTACTGATTGGTATATTACTGTTGAATACTAAAGATTGAGTTCAATAGAAGTTATCTTCATTGATTATCAGATTAGCAAATTACAGTGTAACTACTAGTCTTATATACAGATACATACTATAAAAGATACTTGGGATTTCAGTTGTATAACTTCTATTGTTTTGAGTGGAGGTTTTAGTGTTAAGACACTGGTAGAAGTACAATTCTACTATGAAAGACCAAGTTAAATAAGAGCATTTCTATCATGGAAAGCAGAATTTCTGGATTGTTACATCACTGTTACTGTAGGAATGTATTTTCCAGATAGGTAAACTTAGTATATAATATCTTTTTAAAATGTCTATTGATGAAATTGATGTAGAAGCTCATATTGCTTCTAATAACTTTAGTATTAGTTTTATTTATAAGAACAATAACCTGTTTTTTTGAAGGTCTTTTTATAGTTATATTGAGTTTTAGTCTGACTAAATTTAATTTATTAGTAATATTGCTAATTTTAACAATCTTCTTAGAGGATATAATTAGAAATATATTTTTAATATAAATAATGTTTTTAATATTTAACTTTAAATTCTATATATATGACTTCTTATTATTAATAAGTTTAGTTAAATTACTTGAGTAGATCAAAAAAGAAATTTGATTTAAAAGTAATAGAAACTACTATAGAATTTCTAACAAAGTATAAAAAAACACATTGTTGGAGAGACTTGTTATTTTCATTTACAATGAGCTTGTTTTTGTTGTAACAACCACTTAATACAAAAATCAAATAATATTAATAAAGTAAATCTCTTAAAAAAATAAATATCTTATAAGAATTACAAGAGAACTTAACTAGAAGTTTCTGATACATTTCTATACTATTTATACAATATGTATATGGTCTGTACTATCAATAAATAACCTTATCCTAATGTTCATAAATATATTATATGTACACTATGAGATAAATATACTATTAATATACATCTTGATATTATCCTTCTAATCTTTTCTTCCAAAGTTTAGGCTTATGACCTTACATCATGTGACATGTTATGTAATTACAATTATATATTTAATTATTATTAAAATTAGTATTCAAGCATACTATAACAGTCTTATCTAGACTTATAAATAGTATTGATTAAACACCATATTATAACACTAATATTTACAAGTTCTAAAAAATCTTTAATAAGTTTATTATTTAAAAAGCATTGCTTAATGAATGTTTCTATTCTAAAAAATGAATATATGATATTTTGAACATTACTATTGAGAAATTTCTCAACTTTAAGTAAGGAGATTAGAACAAAAAGACTATTCCAGAGATTTAAATTAGCCAGTTAGTTGTTGTTGTATAGAATAACCAAAAATTTCAAAGTTGGTTTAGTGTTATTAACTATACTTTAGCCTTAAGAGGTTAATAAGAGAAAAAAGATTATAAGAAAGAAGATATTTGTAATGCTCTACTGTTAACAGTATTTGTAAAGTTATTTATTGCTAGAAAATTTACAGACATAAAATTGTCAAATACAGTTTCTTTCATACTTTAAGAAACTAAAGTTTTCTACTATGCCACTCTTTATTGAAATGGTTTTGCTAATAAAAACAAATATTACTGTTTACTTGATAGTCTTTTTTACAATTGACATATTTAAAAATATGAGAATAAAGCTCACTTTTCTTTGTAGCAAGTCTTGGAAGAGTCATATTAATTTTGAGTTTCTTATTACCTATGTTGTTGTTTGTAATCTTTATGATCTTAACTACTTCATTTGCTAATAAAGTAAGAAAGGCTTTTTTAATACAAAGAACATCTTTAATGTTTGAAGATAAGTTGATTTTTGAAGCCTGAGTATATGACTTCTTCTTGTTAGTAATATTGGTCAAATTGTTAATGTTTGACCTAGAAACATCACAAGGAGGAAATGTGGTATTTGAAGTGAATTAAACAGCCATGCATTTGCAAAAAGCGTTATTGTTCTTAGTGATGAGTCTATCTCATTTAGATTCATAAATAGCATTAATTAGACACCAAGCTGCAATACTAATATCTGCAAGTTCCAGAAAATCTGATGTGTTAAGATTTAGAACTAGGGTTATAGAGTGACAAGATCATGCTGTCACACAGTAGGTCACATCAGATGACATGGTCACAAGTCACATGACATATAGAAAGATGTAGAAGGTTCTGGAAGAATGACATCATACAATGTGTGATACATATGTTGACCTTAAGGCATATATATAGTTGTTTAGGGTAGGCTAGAAATAGCTCACACAGACTATTAGGTATTTGTATATAAGGTAAACAATCCTGTACAGAGTTCTCTATCGAGTTTTCTTGTGTTAACCTAATATAAGGTTCACTCTTTTAACCAACTCTAAGGTCTCAAGTTTGTAACATGATGTCTATTTGTTGTTTAAGTGACATTGCTTAATAAATATTCCTATTCTGAAAAGAAAATATATGATATTTTGAGCATTACTGTTAAGAAATTTTTTCATCCCAAGTAGTAAAATAAAAAAAAAGAGGTTATTCTAAAGTTCTGGGTCTGTAGATAGGTTATCTTCATATAGAATAGCTGAAGATTCAAAAGTAGGTCCAGCATTAGTGATGTCTATGCCTTGACCATGATGTATAAACATATTGTTTCTAATTGCTTGAACTAGTGGTTGAGAAAGAAAAGAAAACTGTAATAGAGTTGAAAAAATAATAAATGATGACAAGATCTTAGCAGGTGACTGAAACTAGGAGGTATTGTTGGCTAAAAGAGAGTTTATAGCTATTGATAAATCAGATACAGTATCTTCTGAAACTCTATTATTAGAAATAGAAGAACAATTTGAAGAGCTTTTATAGAAAGTAAAAGCTTTAAGAAAGCTTGAGTGTTTGGATTTCATAATGTGAGATATAAGATGTTAAAAGAAAAAATATATTCACTAATTCACTACTAATGAGAGAAGTAATATTATAAGTAAAGTTTACTTCTGAAAGAAAAAATAACAAAAAAACTATGTAACTTAATAATAGTTTAGAGATTTATTATAAAGAGATAGTGATAATAGGTAATAAGTAGTATCAATAAGAATAATTGATATTGTCAAGTTTGAAGTCTAATCCATAGATATAAAGATATATATATAAAAGAATAATAGTTCATACACAAGTTATTTCTATCATATGATCAAAACTTATATCTAATAGAAGTTGTTATTTGTCATAACAGTTGTCAGGCTAATTTTAGAAGGTAACTAATTATATCACTATATTGATATGCTTGTATCTCTATGAATACTTATTACTATAAAAATATATTATATATCATTGGAAATCTTTTACAGTTACTAATAATCTGATATCTCAGTTGTTTATTGTTACTTTTATACATCTCACATATAAGCTCTTATTTAATACTTTTCAACACAACTTAGTTTGTAAAAATCAGTTTACTAGTTGTAAAAAGACAAGCTAAATAAAGTTTGTAACAAACTTAATATACAATACATATAACAAAAAGAGATATTGGAGTCTTGAATATTTAAAAGTCTAAGGCTACTAAGTCTGACAACCCTATAAATATTACTATTGATAATTTTTAGCTTTTTAATAGTTAGAAAATTAGTTGTATGCTTATAGTAACTTTAAGTAAGCCTATTAAAAGCATTTTATTGAATTATGTTACTATTTCTTATATGTTCCTTAATTTCTAATTTTTCACATCTTATAATTGTTTTACTAATAATGAATATATCACAGTTAGTAGTTAATACAAGGTTCTAATCAAAAAGATTGAATTTGTTTATCTTACAGTAATTTTACTATATAGTATTTCTATTCTTATATTGTTAGATACTTTTCATATATTAACACTTAGTACTAATTTGATTAGTTTGAGTATTATTTAATACAAAGAAACAATAATAAAAAGTTAGAAGAAAAGATTAATTATATCAAAGAATAGTGATAACTTATTTTCAGTTGTTCTTGAAGATTCTTTTAAAATATTATATTAAATTTAATATACTAATCTAAATATTAGTTTAGCTTATTTGACTAAAAAGACCATAAACATACAATCACTTCTTTCTCTCTTATCTCCATCTTGTATAGTAGCACTCATAAGAGAATAAACACTGTTCTTTCTCCTCAGCTTTCAGTACAAACCCAACAATGACTAGTTATCCTTCTGATGTAGAAATAAGTAGTGTTGACAATGGCAAATTGAGAGAGTATTTAGCCATCTCTAACAAGTATAGTTCAAGAGAGTTCTTGATTCTTTCAAATGCTTCTTTTATTTCTTATCATAGAAAAATAGAAGTCAACAATGAGCTTCCTAAAAAGGACTCTACTGATCTAATCAACAACTCTCATCTATCTTATGCTAGAATAGCAAAAGTAGATAGTTTAGTCAGTCTGGCAACTAATAAGAAAATGGCTAGCAATAATCAACATGTTGACAATAAGGTATCTACTCTCAAAAGAGTGTCTAAACTGCATGATAATAGCAAGGGCAAACAAATCAAGAGTAGTAACTCTACATCCTTAAAATATATATCAGACAATGTGTATAACATGCAAATTCTATATGACATAAATCAGGCTGTTGATCTAGAATCAGTTCAATTCCATTTTACTTTATAGTTTAATAGAGCACTTAGTAATAGACATCATTAATATCAAGGAATCTCTTTGTCATATTAGAAAATATATTCTCAACAAAAAAATCAAACAAGGTAAGACTAGTAACATTACTAATCTAAGAAACATAAGCAAAGCTACTTAGAGTTTCATCTCTTCTATTTATAAAGCAAAATGAGATGAACTTATTGTGGACACTGATAACTTTTTTTCAAACATAAAGTAAAAATACAATTCAATCCACCATCAAATAGGGCCAATATCTCTAAGGAAGGTAAGGTTGCAGCCAAACTGGCTTTGATTTCACATCTTTCTCCTCCAATTCTAGTGAAATCTTTTTAGAAGATTAATGATATTTCTAAATACTTTAAAAAATCAAGCAAAAATTAAAAAAAAAAAGTCATATACTCAGACTTCTGCTCTATCCTCTAACATTACTAGAGAAATTCTTAAAATCAAGGAGACATTCCTAAAATTACAAGATAAGAAAATCAAATATATTCAAAAAATTATCTCAGGGAAAAGTAAACCAAAATCTCACCTCAACATGACAACCAATATGCCTTCAAGAAAACAAGTGATAATCCTTATGAATACCAAAAATAGGAACTACTTCATGAAAGATTTGAATACTAATGTTTCCAATATCAATAAAGCCTTAAAGAACATCAAATCTGAAATTATTGCTAACTTTATCTGTTTGGACAGTAGAGGTATTATTATCACTACTAACAAGGTGTTGAGTATATTGAACCTTCAGACCATTGAAAAGTATATCAGAAATATCAATAATATAGAATAAAATCAGGTTGAGGCTCCAAGATTACCTCAATCAAAGTTATATCTTAAAATCATTGGTATCTCTTACTTTATAGAAAATACTAACACTCCTATCTCTGCTGATATAGTCAAAAATATCATCAAGAAAAACTATATCTTCAATGATATTATCTTAGTATCAAGACTGAAAGTCATCAAGATCTCTTCTAAATCCAATATGTCTATTGTCTGGCTTAATATCTGGAATGTCCAGAGTAGTTCTAAGACTAGAGGATTAATTAACAAGTGCTTTAATATTAGAAGCTTTATCACAATGATTTATAAAGCAAATATGAACCTAGATATTTCTCAGTATAAAAACTACTGGAAGTAAGGTCACATAACTAGGTCCTATAGGATCTAAGATTCCAAGTGCATCAAATACAATGGCCCTTATAAGTTAGAGCACCATCGGCAATTTGGGTGGTACTGTAAGGTGAATGTCAAAATCAACTTACCTTAATTGGAAACATGTATCCCTTCTAGAGATATTGCTTTAATAAAGAATAGTACTCAAAGAAATATCAAAAGCTTCACAAAAGCAGAAGACAGTTAATTCATTCAGTTGTAAACAATAATAGTTTATGATTATTAAAGACATCAAAATCTTTTTACAAAATGTGTGGAAAAACAATATTATTGTCAATACAATTCTTAAAACTTAATTTTCCTTTGATATTATTTTTATCTAAGAACTATCCTGAACAACTATTTGTTTCATACTAGGCTCAAGAAGTATAAAAGATGAAGAGCTGGTAGAAGTGCTAAATCATTCTAACTGGCTAATCTTTGTTAGGAGTTCATCAAGTAATAATGATTCTCTAAAAGTTGTCATCTATATCAATATCAGACTGTTGTTCTTTTGATTTTTGCTTTGTAAAGACCTTCTTAATCATAGAAATATTTCTCTAGTTTCATTTTTCAACAATAGCATTATTTTCTTCCTGATAAATGTTTATTCCAATTTTTCTCAATCCACTTTAAAGTATCTAAAGGATACTAAAGCTAACATTTACAATGTCCTAGTTATAACTAGAGACTTTAATATTAAAGACAATTTAAGCATTTCTACTCCTACTAACTGAGTTCTCACTAGGTATTCTGATAACAATCAAGACACAAACTTGGAACTTGATCTAGTATTCTTACAGTTTGTGTCAGATGAACTTGACAATCACTTTATTTATCTGGATTAGAGACTAACCTTAGATCATGCCCCTTTAACAGTTGTAATTCCTATTGTTGAAGAATAGATTCAAACTAAAAAGCAAACAATTGTCAAAGATAGCAAGGAGAAGAGAATCTTTGTCAAAGAATTGATCAAATCTTTTAAAAACATTGATACAAGTTACTTATCTGATATAGAATGACTTGAAAATGTCATTCTTAGCCTTGTCTGTTTGATAGAAAGAATATGAGCAAAAAACTCAAATACAGTCAATATCACAAAGTACTCCAAGAGTTGGTAGAATGTAAATTGTAGCAGAGACCTGGAGAAGTATAGGTTGACTAAAAGTATAGAGAACTGGAAGTAGTTCAAAAAATGATCAGGAACACCAAATGTTTATTTTTCAACCTCAAGATTCAAGAAATCTCCAACAAAAGACAAAGCTCTTGGGAACTGATGAATTAGGTTAACAAACACAAACTCCCAGCTGTCAAAGTGGTTAAACATAATAGTTGTTCCTGTCTTGAAATCAAAAACTTGTAGCATGTACTTTATTCAGTATTCAATATAGCTCAGAACCATCAAATTGATAGTGACATATTAGATAAAATCCCAAGTGTATGATCATCAACTTGGGGCCTATTCTCAGAAAAGAAGTTTATTAGCTCCATTGCCAAATGCAATAACTCATCTACTCTAGGACTAAATAAACTATTGTAGAGATATCTCAAGTGTATCATCAAGGACAAAGGGTATCTGAAAAGTATTATCAACATTGCTAACACATGTTTTGAGTTAGGTCAATAGTCTTCTCATTTCAAGACATCTACAACTATCATCATTCCAAAATCCAACAAGGAGTCATATGATTCTCCTAAATCTTTCAGACCTATTGTCCTCCTCAATACCCTAGGAAAACTGATCAAGAAAGTTATTGGTGAACATCTTCAATTTCAAGTGATTTCAAACAACTTCATTCATCTAAGCTAATTTGGTAGACTCAAACAAAGATTGACAACCAATGCTGGTATTGCTCTCATCCATTTTATCCATACAGACTGGATCAGGAATATTCAGGAATATTATAACAAGTACTTATTAAACTACTAATACTTACTTTCTCACATTTTTAGTAAAGCTGGTTTTGACTCTAAGATTAAACATTTCTTTTTAAACCTTCTTCTTCAATTTTTAATGTTGACATTGGAATAAAATAAGAATAGCCCTGTCTTCTGCTTTTGTCTACTTTATGTTACAAACTTAAGACCTTAGAGTTGGTCAAAAGAATGAACCTTGTATTGGATTAACACAAGAGAACTCAATAGAGAACTCTGTACAGAATTGTCTACCTTATGTACAAATACCTAATAGTCTGTGTGAGCTATTTCTAGCCTACCCTAAACAACCATGTATATGCCTTAAGGTCAACATGTGTATCACATGTTTGTATGACATTATCCTTCCAAAACCTTCTATGTCCTTCTATGTATCATGTGACTTGTGACTGTGTCACCTGATGTGACCTGCTATGTGACAGCATGATCTTGTTACTCTAACCCTAACCCTAGTTCTAAAAATGGAATAAGAAAAATAAATCGAAAAGAAAATAAAAATGAGAAAAGAAAAGAAGATAAAATGTTAAGTCCACTTCCTTCATTCTTGACACTTTATATTTAGCTCCAGTTTTTTATATCCTTGAAAAATGCTTAAAAAATCTCAAAATTACAGTTTCCATTCTTTTTTTGTTAATGATGGTCTCTTTATTGTGCAAAGTAAATCTTTAATAATTTCAAACTTATTTCTTTTTTGTAGCTACAATATTGCTTTTTACCTTCTGAAGAAATTTGGTCTCATAATAGAATATGAAAAGATAGAGATGTTCCATTTTTCTAGATCACATAGTATATTTGATCCTCCTTCTCTCAATCTCTTTATTCTAGATGGCCTTATTCTACACCCTAGAGAAACTTGGAAATATCTGGGTTTTACATTTAATAGAAAGCTATTATTTCATTAATATATTGATTTCTATGCTAATAAAGCTATCTTGACAATTAAGTATATGAAGATCCTTAGAAATTCAGCTCATGGCCTTGTCTCTTATCAGAAGTGACTCTTATATAGGAGTTAC
>Ga0157368_1001203_pt1 | contig 11140 bp, 10 predicted proteins | sample AttbisABBM3_FD_113146 | JGI IMG/M metagenome (GOLD analysis project Ga0157368, IMG submission 113146) | Fungus gardens microbial communities from leaf cutter ant in Botucatu, State of São Paulo, Brazil - Atta bisphaerica ABBM3 | ecosystem: Host-associated > Fungi > Mycelium > Unclassified ...
AATAAGAATATATGGAGCCAACTAGAGGTTGAGCATCTTTGTTATGATGCATGTGAAGACTAACATTTTTCTTTTTATTTTATCTATTTTTCTTAATTTTATATTTCTTTTCTTTTGAATTTCTTTTTTTTTTATTGACAATGAAGAGGTACATGACACTGAGGTCATATGACATGTCACATGATGTGATGTCATAAAAGCCTAAAATGGACTAGAATAGGCTGGAGTGGTCTAGATGGATGATGTCAAGGAGCATATTGACTGTATAGCTACCTTATGGTGTACACATAGTATACTTATAGACAATGCATAGACTTTAGGGTAGAGTAATCATTAAGTAGCACAGACCATGTGTAACTTATATAAATAGGATAGCAATCTAGCAGAGATTCCTTGCCAAGTTCTCTTGTAATCCCCACATCAATAGCTTACCAAGAGCTTTACCTGCTTGTGTAATTATTGGACTTTGTGTCTAGTAGTTGCCACAACAACCTTCTTCCAGATTGATTTTGAAGTCATGAGGATGATGAGAAGCAAGGACTTCAGCTTTAATTTTGCTAAAAACATCAGCAAATTCGTGATACTCAGAAGGAATATTGGAAAGATCAGAGGCTTCTGCAAGTTTTGTGCAGTTAGCCTGAATGTCCAAAGAATAAAGACAGAGTTCAAAATTGCTGGAGCCTGGGAGTTTTAATGTACACAAAATGTTACAGCACCAATAATAGCAATGTTAAGTCACTTAAAGTCAGACATGAAGGTCTCAGATGTAGGTATGGAAACCATGGAATTCAATGATTGTAGAGGGATGTCCAGAAAGGACAGAGATGCCAATGGTGTGTTGGCCACAATGTAAGAAGAAGCAAGATTTTCCTGCAAAGATGGATAGAAGTTTATCAAGCCATTTACCTAGTCAATCAGTTGATTGTGTTGGGTGAGCCAGTTATATCCAAGGACCAAAGAGTAGAACAAATCAAGCAGAGTGATATAAGAGTCCAGATTCATATAATCACTGGTAGAGAAAATTATGGGCAAGTTGGCAATTTCAGAGATGGTGCTGTTTGATGAACTATCAAACAAGCAGAGAGCAACTGGAGGAGTTGCTGATGTCTTCAAGCGGTGAGTATTCACAAATTTAGAGTCTACAAAATAATGAGTAGACCTGGAGTCAACAAGAGCTCAAAATGGAATTTTATTAAGGTGATCCTGACCAAGGATCAAGAGAGAGATAAGGGAAACAAAGAGTAAATAAGGATCAGAAAGAGTGGATGTGTTGAGCCGGATGGGACTTGTTACTGCACAGGGAAGTTCAATATGGTCCTCTGTTACAAACTCAAGTCCTTAGTGTTGGACAAGTGAATGAACCTTATATTAGGTTAACATAAGAGAACTTGATAGAGAGCTCTGTACAGAATTATCTACCTTATATACCAAAACCTCATGGTCTGTGCCAACTACTTCTAGCCTACCCTAAACAGCCATAAGTTTGCCTTAAGGTTAACATGTGTTTTACACATAGTATAATATCATCTCATCCTTCCAGAATCTTCTACATCTTTTTGTGAGTCATGTGACTTGTGATCATCACTGTAACCATGTGATGTGATGTGACTGTCACTCTAATCTTATTCTTAAGTTCTAAAAATAGAAAAATGAAACATAAATCAAAAAAAGAATGAAAATAAAAAAGAAAAGAAGAATAAATGAAGTCCACCACTTTTAACTTTGACATCCTCAGTCTGTGTGGAGTCCTGGAGGTCACTCTCTATTTTTCTGAGGGTTTCTCGGAAGTGAATGCTGGAGTATTAGCAGTTGCTGAAGCACCATGGCTCTTAGGAGTGACTGTGGTCTGCTTCTTGGGACAGGAGTCCAGCTTGTGATCTCTTGCACTATAATAGAGGCACAGGTTGTTTTCAAGATACTTCTTGTGCTCGTCACTGGTCAACTTGCCATTGCTGACCAGCTTGGAAGAGAGGTCCACCTACAGAGTATTAGGTTGTTTCTTGGGAGTAGGAGATGGAGATAATTTCGAGGGAGTCTTGGTGGATGAGACCACTAGAAATAGGTTTGCTTTATTTTGGAAGGCCACAGTAGGACCAGAGGTGGAAGTTTTCTCTTGCTTCTGAGAATAAGACTTGAGAGTCTCTTTTTCTGCCTGTTTTGCATAATAATATTTGTAGTCACATTCCCAGTAGCAGTGATTGATAGTCATTGCCAAAGTATACATATTCTGGAATAAGGTGGGTTTTCCATGTTCCTGGGTAGAGGTAGGATCCTGGATTCAATTGGAGAGCCCCTGGTAATAGCAATAGCAGAGCATACAATCTAGTTGAGAGACATAGCACATGAAGTCCACATTGTAAGTGGAAATCTTGTCACCAGACTTGATGCAAAGGTTGTCCAGTATGTTAGCTACTTTGCCAATGAGGTCTAAGAGATCAAAATGTCGACATAGCTTATTCACAAACAGGTTCCAGTTGGATAGCCAGTTTTGTAGGATATTCTGGTCTTCCTGGTTAAGGCCTATCTCAACCCAGTCCTAGGCTACTCCAGTAAGATAAGTCATTGCAAAATTTATTCTTGCAATGTCTGTGTTGAATTGCGCTGGATTAGCATAGAGATATAGGTGACATTGTTACAAGAAATTATTGAGCTTGTCAGGCTTAGTGCCACTAAAGGTGTTGGGAATACAGGCTTTAGTTCCCCTTGAATTAGTATTAGGTCTAGGAGTCTGATTAGCATTAAGTGTATTAGCCAGTTGGTCAAGTATGTCAGCCAACTATTCATTAATATTATTGCTCCAACAGAGTTTTGACTGTGAGTGAGTAGAAGAAGTAGGTCTATTAGCTATAATAGTATTAGTAATGAGAGCATCCTCCCAGTTAGGATCATTGTCTGCAGGAATAATACTTGGGCCAGAAATAGGCAAAACTGTTCATCTAGGATAGACAGTACTCAATGGAGATCTTGGAGATGAGTGGCCTCTTTGGTAAATTCATCTTAATCATTGTGGAGCATTTGGTACATAAGATCAAAAAATTTCAATATCCCTATTTTATTTTGATCTTTTGTTGACAATAGACTCTTTATTTCACAAGAAAAATCTTTTGAAAAAACAAACACTTTCCTTTTCTATAACTACAACATCATTTCATTTCTACTCAAACATTTTGGACTCATCATCAAACATAGAAAATCTGAAGTTATTTATTTTTCCAGATCTCATAGTATTGTTAATTTCTTTCCTCTTAATCTCAGTCCTCTTAGAGAACCCATTCTTTACTTAAAGAAAACTTGGAAATATCTCAGATTTATATTTAATAGAAAACTCTCTTTTTGGTATCATGTCAATTTTTATTCTAACAAAGTATTGTCAATAGTCAAATACATGAAAATGCTAGGAAATTTAACAAGAGGTCTACTCCCTCATCAAAAACAACTTTTGTATAGGAAATGTATTCTTCTCATTGTGTTATATAGCTTTCTATTATAGTACTTCAATAAAGCTCTTCTTTTACATCCTCTTAAAAAACTTAGGAAAATGCAATGTAGAGTAGTTATTTGGATCTTAGATGCTTTTTACACTTCTTGTCAGGTTTAAAAACAATGGACTTCAATTTCATTTTATTTTCTATTTTCATTCTCTTTTCAATTTATTTTCATTTTCTATTTTTAGAACTTTAGGGTTAGGATTAGAGTGATAATCAGTCACAGTAACAGTCATAGATCATGAGATATAGGTAGAAGGTTCTAGAAGAAGTAATATCATACAGCGTGTATACTATATACTGACCTCGTACCTAATACATGATTGTTTAGGGTAGGATGCACAGTAGCTTGCATAGACCATCTGAATAAGTATATAAGGTAGACTACTTTGTAAAGGGCTCTTTATTGAGTTCTCTTGTGTTAACCCAATATAAGGTTCTTTTTATCAACTAACCCTAAGGTCTTTGAGTTGTAACACTTCTCCTATCTAGGGAATCAAAGATATTGCTAGTTTAATCCCCATTCATTTACATCTCTAAATACTCAGTGATAGATTCCAACTTAGAACCTCAACTCTACTATCAAACTATGCTATCAAGTCTCTTCTAGAAAGTAGACATACCAACAACTTCTCCCACTTTGTCTTTTCTTAGAGAACATGACCCCCAAACAGTGTCTTAAAATCAAGAGTTTTATTGTGGATGTTGACAATTACCTCAATGGAATTTTTCCATTCTTCAATTCTCTTAATTGTGAATTTTCTCCCAGCTTCAGATTAATTGACAATTTTTCTAGTTATTTTTCTTTTTATCAAGCAAACTACAAAGATAAAAAAAGTAAGACTGCTTATCTTTGTAAACTCAACAATATTTTCACAAACATATCATTAGATCCCAAATTTATCATTGTTGTTTCTGATACTAGCATTAGAAACAATGTTGCCATGTATATCTTGCATATCCATTCTTATCCCAACATTATTAGAAAGACAATTTACTATGCTGTCAATGTCACTATAACTGAGGCTGAATTATTTGCTATCAGATGTGAGATTAACCAAGCTATTCAAATTCCAGAAGCTATCTATATCATTGTCATCACTAATATTATTCATTTAGTGTAATATATCTTTGATTCTGCAATTTACCTCTACTAATTACAATTAATTGTTATAGTGAAGGATCTTAGAGTATTCTTCAATAAATACTTAATGAATTCTATTGAATCCTGGGACTGTTCAAGTAATACTAAATGGTTTCATTATACATTGGTTGACAAAGACACAAAGAAATTCAACCTCTCTCTGATATTTCCTTGTAAAGCATTATAGGACTTTAATAAGAAAGAAAAATGTGACAACATCATTAAAAACTGGTAAATAACATTCCAAGCTTTTTAAATCTCAAGGGTAATCACTTTCTTAAACTTCTAGATGATGAATTTCACACAATTAAACTCTTATACATTAAAGAAGGTCTATGGATCAGACAATTCAAACATTTAAATTTGTCATGTGTAAGAGCCACTAGAGCTATTACAAATTATACTCCTATAAAAGAATATCACCTGAGGTTTTTCCTAAGAGAAAACTTCAATTGTCTGTATAGAGCATATCCAATCAAAACAAGATGACATATTCTCTATGAATGCAGAGTATATAATAAGTATTAGAATTCTTTGAGGTCTACATTGAGTCATTTACTGGTCTTTCATGAGTTTAATCTAAATGCCTTCTCTTTTTATAAAGGTATTACTTAGATCTCTTTTGCTTATGTTATTTCTTTTCTTTTATTTTCTTTTGTTCTTTTTCTTTCTTTATTGTTTTTTCTTAATCTTTTTGTAAGTAGTTACAAAGTAGCTATCATAGTCTGCCATCATATCTTATATAATAAATTGATAATTTAAAAAAAGATTACATGTCACTGTCACAAACTGTCACACATCAATCACATTTACATAATGCTATTACTATCACAATGTTATATGGAACAATATGATGTTATATAGTATATTCTATATATACTAACCTTAAGAATAATGTATGGCCTTTAGGGCAGGCTAATAGTAGTATTATACAGACTGGTAGTCTAGTATATATAAGGTAGACAAACTTATACTAGGAACTCCATCAAGTTCTTTTATATAAACTATATATGAGGTTTTTTTCTCTAATCTACTCTCAGATCTTTGAATTACAACAAAAATTATCAAGAAAATCATTGGTGAAAGACTACAAAATCAATCTATTGCTTTGAATTTTATTCATTCCAATCAACTAGGTAGACTTAAATAGTACTCAATTACTTATGTAGGTATTTTTCTTACCTATCTTATTTGTTTAAGATATGTTAAAGGTCTTCAAACAAGCACTCTAGCCTTTAATATCACTCAGTTTTTCTCATTACTTAATCTTCTTCTTCTTTTGTTAATTCTGGACAAAGCTAGTTTTGATTTACACATCTCAATCTTCTTTTCTAATTATTTAATAAATAGGAAAACCCAATATCTGTGGAACAATTTTGTTTTCCTATTTTTTAATATAAACTTAGGTATAGAACAAGAATTTGCTCTTTTCCCTATTCTTTCTACTCTTTACATTTCATCTATTTTTCATATTTTTGAAAGAAAGAGTCAAAAATCTTATTCCAGATATTCTGTTTCATTTCTTTGTTTTGTAGATAATAGACTTTTTATTTCTCAGAAAAAATTCTTTGAGAAATCAAACACTTCATTGTTTTGTAGCTACAACATCATTATCTTTTTCTTTAACTAATTCAACCTTGCTATCAAACACAGAAAATCAGAAGTTTTCCATTATTTGAGGTTACTTAGAAGTTTTGACCTTTCTCTTCCAGACTTTAGCACTTTAGGAGGACCAATTTTATATCTGAAAAACACCTGGAAATATCTCAGTTTTGTTTTCAACAGGAAGTTAACCTTTTGTCAATATATTTGACTATATTCCAACAAAGCACTTTCAACCATAAAAGACTTGAAAATATTGTGAAACTCTATGCAAAAATTACTTTCTTATTATAAACAGTTACTTTATAGAACTTGTGTTTTATATATTGCACTCTACAGATTTCCTTTATAGTACTTCAAGAACACTCTATTATTTTACTCTCTTAAAAAACTCAGAAAAATACAGCAGAAAGCTACCATATAGATTACAAGAGCTTTTATAATATTGCTAACATTGGGAATAAAAGCTATTACAGATCTCATTCCCATTTACTTATCCTTACAGAAGATTAGCAGTAGAAATCAACTCAGAACCACTTCCTTACTATCAAATCATGTAATTAACTTACTCTTAGAAAACAGACATTCAAAGAATTCAATAACTCATCACCTATTCTTGGAAAAGATAACTACCAAGCAAAGACTTAAAATCAAGAGTTCCATTATAGACACCAATAATTGTCTTAATGGGATTCTTTTCACCTAGTAAACTGCAAGAATAAAGAAAGCAGAGAGGCTTATTCTTGGAAACTAAATAAATTTTTTGAAGATACCTTATTAGATCCTAATCCATTGTTATTATTACTGATGCTAACATTGAAAATGTCATTTCATTAGATTCACATGTTCACTTAAATCTGGATACTATTACTAAAACCATTTATCATGCTGTTAATATTACAATAATAGAAGATGAACTTTTTGCTATTAGATGTGGAATTAAATAAGTCATACAAATTTATAATGCATTTCACAATCAATTGCTATAGCTTAAGATCTTAGTGCTTTCTTTTTAACAAAAAAGTGTATAATTCTATTAAATTTTGAAATTGTCCAAGTAATTCTAAATGGCACCATCATGCATTTATTGACAAAGAAACTAAAAAGTTCAACCTCACTTCCATCTTCCTATATAAATCATCTTAGGACTTCAGTAAAAAAAGAGAAATGTAATATTATTATTAAGAATTAGCAAATAACATTACAAGCATCTGACTCCAAAGAGAATCATTTTCTAGATTTTTTAGATAATAACTATCTTCTAATCAAGCCCACTTATATGAAAGGTGGTCTTTGATTTAATCAAGTTGGTAATTTTTTTGAAAAAAGAAAAACCTTATATTAGGTAATACAAGAAAACTTGATGGAGTTCCAAATACAAAGTATCTATCTTATATACACTTGGCTAATAGTTTATACTATACTAATCTAGCCTATTCTAAAAGGACATATGAGATGATATTATTATTCTAGAATCTTTTATATCTTTCTGTGATATGTGATTGTGTGACTATAACTTGTAACAGTTATGTGTGACATCATACTAACCTTTTTTTTAATCAACAATTTATTACATAAGATGCAGTTGTAAGCCATAATAACTACACAATGTAATTACTCAAATAAAAAGAAAAAGAAAACTATAGAAGATATAAAACTACACTAGGTAGAAATACAAGATCAGTATATAACTAATGCTATTTAATGCCTTCTTGAAAATAGAATATACCAGGATTAAACTCAAGAAACATAAAGATATCCTCAATAGAAGAATTGCTACATAGATATGCAAACAATTTGTTGGAAAAGAATCTAAGCCTATATTTGCCAATTGGAGCATGATTTGTGATTAGTCTTGTAATGTGAGTACATAGTAAGTTGGAAAGGCTGAAGTATTTCAGTCAAGTACTACCTTTGGAGTATATTGAGTAAATATGCTGATGATTATTGTTATTTAAGTTAAGAAAGTATTTCTTCTTAAAGTTAGATACTTGGAAATATATCTGCTATATTATAATTGAGTCATACTTTTTTCTTTTACTGAACTTCTATGATATTCTATTAGATAAAATAGAGTTTATCTTATATTGCTTTGATTCTTTGTTGACTAATAAATAGGAAGGCCACTTTTTGCTACTAAGATAGTTCTAGAATAAGATCAAATTGCTATTATTCTTGTTGAAAAAGTTCCTCAGATTACCAAATATGGAAATAGTATGAAGTTGATAAGAATGGTAGAAAGAATTGAATATTCATTTTACAACTTGAATAGCATTTGTAATAATGACAATATATGTAACATTTTAGATTTGAGTTACTCAACTAATACTACATCTAATGGTGAAAAGTTTAGCTTTGGTTGATAACATATCCATTATATAGTGAATATTTTGAGCAATGATTTCATAATCTCTTTGAATATGCAAGACCAAAGTAGTGATATTGTTCTTAACACTTATATTGGATATAATAAGTATAGTATTTTAGTTAATAATAGTATTACAAACTTCATTTAGCTTGTATCTCTACAACTAGTAGACTGATTTTCACAAACTAAGTTGTGCTATGAAGCCCCAAATGAAGGCTATCTGTATATATATGGGATGTACAAAAACAACAACAAACAACCAAGATATCAGGTCATCAGTAACTGTAAAATCTTTGTTTACTAATATCTCATGAACAACTAGACAGATTTGCATGATCAAACTTGTGTTGAAAAGTGCTTATCAAATCATTTCCAATAATATATGGTATATTACATAGTGATAAGTATTCATATAGATACAAGCATATCAATGTAATGACATAATTAGTTATCTTTAAAATTAGCTTGACAGCTGCTATAACAAATGATAGCTCTCATCAGATACAAGTTTTGATCATGTGATAAAAACAGCTTGTGCACAGACCATTACTCTTTTGTATATATACTTCTGTGTTTGAAAATTAGATCTCAGACTTAACAACATTATTTATCATTATTTATCATTTGTATTGATCTTAATTATTATTGTCATCATTATTGAACTTCTGAATCACTCCTAAACCTCTGAGGGTATACCCAAGGTTCAGATATCACAAATAAGTGAATAGTTTATTTTGTGATAAATAGAATCCTTGTAGATATTATTGAGTTTGTTACCATGTGTAGTTTTTGCCTTGATGTCTTTTCTGTTGACTAAATGAAAGAAGAAACAATTAGAGAAAGTGTTTACAAGATGAAAACCAAGAGAAAGTTTTCTATTTAAACTATTAAAAGTTAGAGAGAATTTGTTTGAGCAATTTTTTGTATTCACTATGGAACTCTTGATCTTTAAGCATTGCTTGGAAGTAAGAAGAGATATGGCCATATGATAAGAAATGACCTCCTTGTAGTGATGTTTGTCCAAGAGAGAGAGTTGATTGTATGTTGTTTAGGGAGAGATACTATATACAAATAATGACAACTAATGCTTTTATTGAGATAAAAATGAATAGGGATGAGGCTGGCTATAGTCTTAACTTCCCAAGATGGTAAGGTGTGAAAATCTCCTATGATCTATAGAGCTACTCTTCTTTGCATTTTCTTCAATTCTTTGAAAGACTGATAAAGCAGTGCTCTTTTGAAATACCAAAGCTGGAATCTATAAGAGATAATAAGAAGAACATATATTTTGTAAAGTAGCTATTTGTGCATTAGAAATAATCTTCTTGTTGAATTTCCCAACATCTTTACATCTTTAATCATACAGTACAAACTTGTTTATACTTAAACATACATAGCTTAATCTTTAAGACAAGCATATGACTACTAGCAGGATTAACCAGATAACTACTTTCCCATTCTCTGCATGTCATGGAAAGGGCTTTGTTGGCATAGTAATAAATGTATTGATAGGAGGGAAGTTTCTTGTCAAAGAAAAAATCCAAATATCACTATGTATATCTAATTTGGAGTATAAGACCTCCTAAAGATCATAGATCCAGAGGGGTAGATTAATGTTTTTTGTCAATCTCAAGAAGTAAAAAATCTCCCATTTGTTGTGCTCAATGACCAGACCATACTGGTTGAATAGAGATAAGATGATGCTATAACTGCAAAAAAGGTTTATATTAGATTTTTTATAACTCTTTTCTTATAAAATAAAAAGTCCATTGTCAATGAAAAGAATTAAAACTAGTATAGAAGTTAAGAGATTTTTTCCAAATATATGGAAAAATAGGAGCAATATCAAATAGTTCCAAATATATTGAGTCTGTCTGTTAATTAAGTAGGATATATTATACTTAGGAACTCTATCAAGTTCTCTTGTGATTATCCAATCCAAGGTTGTTCTTTTACTTTTATACTTAAGCTTAAGTCTTAATATTTTGCTTGTTGATATAAAGAAATTTCATCCAGAAGTTGAACAATTGATAAAGTACTTGCTATAGGTTATCCAACTTATTGTATGGGCATTTATTGAACTTGATAGCTTCCAGAGCTGGTAATTTATATTTCTTGACCTAATTCATCAGATCTCCATGGTCTTTTGTTGGTTAATGTAATTTCTTGAATTCTATTGTCAAAAAATACTTTTTTAGCTATTCTTACTAACTTCTTGTATTTAATCTAGTCTATTCTTCTTCTAGATGTTCAATATTCAGCTAGATATCTGTTACACTCCTTATTCTACTATATCTTAGAGTGTTTAGTAATATTGATACTTTTGGAATACTTGTACCAAAGCTTCTCTGCAATACAAGTAAACTCTTGAGTCACTTTTATACTAACTGTAGAAAAAAATAGTTTATTTAATTTTAATTGTTTAAAAAGTTACTTTTTCTAGTATATTGCTATTATAAATATTCATCATATCAATACAACTTATCCTATTCTCAGTTTGTTGATGAATTCTTTTTCTTTCTTACTATTTTTGACAATAGC
>Ga0157368_1001206_pt1 | contig 11126 bp, 6 predicted proteins | sample AttbisABBM3_FD_113146 | JGI IMG/M metagenome (GOLD analysis project Ga0157368, IMG submission 113146) | Fungus gardens microbial communities from leaf cutter ant in Botucatu, State of São Paulo, Brazil - Atta bisphaerica ABBM3 | ecosystem: Host-associated > Fungi > Mycelium > Unclassified ...
AGTGGCTGTTCTATTCCTAACAGTTAGAGAAGTTGGGTTTTTAGAAGATGTAATAGGACTAGATGGAGTGAAAATAGAGAAGGAAAAAGTACAAGAAGTAGTAAATTGGCTAGTACCAAAAGATACAAAGGATATGCAGAAGTTTTTGGGATTAGCAAACTATTATAGATAGTTTGTCAAAGATTTCACAAGAGTAGAAAAACCTCTTTATGAGATAATGAGAAAAGATGTGAAGTAGAACTGGAGAGAGAGGTAGCAGAAAGTATTTGAGGAGTTGAAGGAGAGATTTATAATAGAACTAGTCTTAGTAACACCAGACTTGAATAAGGAGATGAGAGTAGAGGTAGATATGTTAGACTTTGCTATGAGTGGAGTATTGTTGATAAAGTGTGAGAATAAGAAGTAAAGGCCAGTAGCTCATATTTTGAAGTCATTGAATAAAGCTGAAAGAAATTATGAAATTCATAATAAATAGATATTAGTGATCATTCAGTATTTAGAAACATAAAGGCATTTCTTAAAAGATGCCAAGAGTCAGTTTAAGATTTGGACTGATTACAAAAACTTGGAGTATTTTATGAAACCTCAGAAGTTAAATCAAAGGCAAACTAGATGGGTCTTATATTTGTCAAGATTTAATTTCACTTTAAAATATATAGCTGGCAAGAGTATGAGATGAGCAAATAGTTTGAGAAGAAGAGCATATTGGGCAGAATGAGTTGAGAGAAATAATAAAAATCAAGTAATGTTGAAAAAAGAGTGGTTAGAAATTATAGTGATGGGCAGTTACAGATTGAGGGAGCTAAAGGAGAAATCATTAAAAAATTAAAAAAGCAAAAGCAAAAGATGACAAGATAGTAAAAGTGGTAGAATAAATAAAGAAAGCTGAGGTTAAGGTATTAAGAAATGATGAATGGCAGATTGAGAATGAATTAGTACTAAAAGAGAAGAAGATGTATGTTTTAAAGAATAAGAATTTAGAGTTGGAGATTATTTGGCTATATCATAATATACTGATAGTAGGACATGAAGAATAGTAGAAGATGGTAGAACTAGTCACTAGGAATTATTGGTGGCCAGAAGTTACTAAGGAAGTAAAGCAATATATGAAGGGATATGATTAGTGTTAGAGAATGAAGAATAGAGCAGAGATGCCAGTGGGAAAATTAAGACCAAATACAGTGCTATAAAAACTGTAGCAACATATATCAGTGAACTTTATTATAAAGTTACTAGTATCTAAGGGTTATAACTCAATTTTGGTAGTATGTGATAAGTTTTTGAAAATGTTGCATTTTATAGTAACAACAAAAAAAAATAACAGCAAAAGGACTAGTAAGATTGTTTAGAAATAATATATAGAAGTTGCACAGGTTGTCAAAAAGTGTGATTTTGGAATAAAGGGCCTCAGTTAGTGGCAGAATTGATGAAGAAGTTAAATAAAAAGTTGGGGATAGAAATGAAGCTATCAATAGCTTTTCATCCACAAACAGACAGAGAGAATAAATCAGCTAGAACAGTACTTGAAAATGTATATTAATTACAGGCAAAATAATTAGTTAGAATAGTTGGCAACTGCACAGCAACAAAGTCATTACCATTTAAAGCCAATTATAGAAGAGAACTGAGGATGGGTTTTGAGATAAGAAAAAGAGGAAGCATATAAAAGCAAAGAATTTTGTAAAGGAAATAAAGAAGATACATAAGAAGATAAAAGTAACATTGATAAAATCACAGGAGAAAATGTAAAAATATATGGATAAAAAAAAGAAGTAGTTGAGTATAAAGTGAAAGATAAAGTATTGTTAAGTACAAAAGATTTAACATGACAGATGAAAAATAAAAAGACAAATAAGTTGATAGAGAAATTTGTAAGGCTATATAAAATAAAGAAAATTATCCCACATCTGTTGTGGCAACCACTAGACACAAAGTTCAATAATTACACAAGACAGCAAAACTTTCAGTAGACTATTGATATGGGAATTACAAAAGAACTCAACAAGAAGTCTCTGCTAAATTGCTATCCTATTTATATGAATTACACATGGTCCATGCTACTTAATAATTATCCTACTCTAATATCCATGTCATCTATGAGTGCACTATGTATATATCATGAGATAGCCATGCAGTTAACATGCTCCTTGATATTATCTATCTAGACTGCTCTAGTCCATTCTAAGCCTTTATGACATTATATTATGTGACATGTCATGTGACTGCAGTGTCACATGCCTCTACATCATCATCATCAATATAATAAAGAAAAAGAAATTCAAAAGAAAAGAAATATATAATCCAGAAAAATAGATTAAAAAAATATTAGTCCTCTTATACATTATAACAATATCCTCTAACAGAAATAGATGAAGAAAAAGAGTATGAGGTTGAGAAAATATTGAATAGAAGAAATGTGAGGGGAAAACCAAAGTGTTAGATGGAGAGGATATACAGTAGAAGAAAATATTTAGGAGAGGCTAAAAAACTTAGGAAATACAATAGACTTAGTGAAAGAATTTGAGAAGGAGATTAGAAAAAAAGAAATAAAAAGAGTACAGATAAAAAAAGAGAAGGGGAAAGAAAAGACATTGAATCTAGAAGCAAAAGTAGTTAAGAAAAGTAAGTTACTAGTAAAGTATATAATAAAAATTTTGTTTAGGTAAAATAATGGAAAGTTTGAATTTTTTTTCTTTTATTTCTGGAATGAAAAAGAAGTATGTGACCATGGTCACATGATACATCACATGATATGATATCATAAGTTTAGAATATAGTAGAAGAAACTAAAGTGTTTACAATATGTTTGCCTTATAGTAATAGTATAGTAGACTCATGGATAATACATGTAGTTTAGGGTAGGACTTGTAATAGTAGTATATATAGTGTAGTGATACATTGGAGACTCCTTGTCAAGTTTTCTTATAATTCTCACAAGATTCTCACTTATAAGACTACTTTAGTGTACTATTGACTGTTTTGGTTAGTGGTTGCCACAACATTAAGAACTAGTAGATCTATTGTATTTTCTAGTCTGATAATTAAATATAATCTTTGGTATTCTTGGGCAATATACTTCTTATTAGAACTCACTCTCTTAGATTTTAGTTATCTTTTGAAATTATAGTCTCACAGCAAATATATAGTATAGTATATAAGCTGAAGCCAAGGTTGTTTTGTAGAGTTTGTAACTCTATATATCTTGTACAAGTTATCACACTTGATACAAACTCTAAGCCAATCTTACCTTAGATCTTTAACAGTATAGTTCAAAGCTTATATAAAGAAGACAACATGTATTTAGGAGAAATAGATACTGCTGAGTAAAGGTATAAACACAATTGTTATGCTGAAACTCTGCTATGGGCAAGTGTCAGGCATGGTTCACACCAGAGGTAAAAGTCCGCAAGATTGACTTAGAAATGCACAGACTTGTAGAATGATCTTGGCTTTAGCTTATATGTTGTACTGTCTGTTTGCTACATAGTTACAACTTCAGATAAAAAGAAGAAGTCCAAGATAGAAGTGAGTGCTGATTAGTATGTTGCCATTGAATACTAAGAATTGAGTTCAATAAGAGTTATCTTTGTCAATTATCAGACTAATAAATTATAGTATAACTATTAATCTTATATACATGTACTTACTATAGGAGATGCTCAGGGTTTCAGTGGTGAAACACTAATAGGAGTATGACTTTGCTATGGAAGACCAAGTCAAATAGAAGTAAGAACTCTGTTATCAAAGACCAAGTTAGACAGAAGTATTTCTGTTATGGAAAATAGAATATTCAGATTGTTATATTACCACCATGAGAGTATATTGATTAAGCAGTATCACTGTGGTGATATATACTCTAGTTATGTAGACTTAGTATATGACAGTAGTATATTATAATTGAAGACTTAGTAACTAATCAACAAAAGAATCTTGTTGTTACAATTACTATCTCATATTATACAGATATTTGTCTCATGAAGAATATATGCTGGGGTTTATTCTTGACTTATTATTTACTATACCTTGCTCTATTCTCATATGTTGTAGCAACTAATAGTCTAAAAATAACTAATAGACTACTAAATAAACTTAAGAGCAAAGTATCTCATAGGGATCACAAGAGAACTTGACAAAAAGTTACCAATATATTTTTACAATATATATACTACTAGTATAAGTCCTATCCTGAACTATATCTATTGTTCATGAGTCCACTATATTATTACTACAAGACAAACATGCTGTAACTACATCCTTGACATTATATTATGTGATATATTATATGACTATAGTCACATACCTCTTTATCATCCAAAAAGAAAATTAGGAAAAATAAACAAAAAGGAAAATAAAATTAAAATAAAATGTTAGTGTCCAAGTGTACCATAACATCATGTATCATTAGTTAGCACCTTATGTAGTAGTAGAGTCTTCCTCATTTCTTTCTTTATTATTTCCTCAAGAATACTTCATGTTTATTTTTCTGTATTCTTATGCTTTACCAATTGATCTATTCCTCCATCCTTACTCATGTCTTTGCCTGAGTTGCAACCTAAGCCAAGCCTAAGGTCATAATATTGGAATTCTCTGATATGAATGTTTATCTCAACATTGCCATCCTATATCATCCTCAATTCCTGAACTAAGCTCTGGTTTTGTTTCAGTCACTATATGTCAATGCCAGCAAACAGAACTCTGTGCCAGGAACATCAATTCTTCATCATTATGTTAAATAAAGTGTAGGTGATGACTGAGAAGTCCTGGTAGCCTTAGAAAGTGATCTGATTACTTAGGAGTCACTGTGAACAACTGTAAATGACTCAATTAAAGGTAGTAAGATAATACTTCACCTATGGACAACTGTAAATGACTAAGAGGTAGTAGTACATGTGATCATGTGATGTACTAACTAAATGAGATGCAATCCCAAGACCAAGTCCACAGTCAGACTGATAAGATCACTTCTAACACATCAGTTATATCACACCATATTAAAAACATTTCAGTTGCTTGGTTACTCACACTCACTGCCTCTGCTTTCTTCCTGGTGTGATTGCATCCAAGCCATCGGTGAGTCCTGCGCAAGGAATGATACCAGCAAAGCCAAATCTCGGCATTGCTCAAATTGAATAAGCGCTGCACTGGAGTACCAAGATTAGTGTGTGCTGAACTGTCGAGGGCTTATCGCCGTCTGCTCGAGCCTACCAATTTCTTTTGGTTTGCAGTCCTGCATCTCACAGGGAAGTTATTTGCCGTCTCCCAAGGTTGACAATTGACGGATGAAGGCTGGCATCGGATGTTGTCTGTCATGACTGCCATTGACGCAGGCTGTAAGGATATGTTGCACGATCTGGATTACTGTGGCAAATTGTGCATGTATCACAATCATGATTTGAGACGATACCTCAAGAGAGTGCTACACAGCAGGCATAATGATTACACTGTTCAATGACAATCACATTACAAACATTGTGGTATAAATTTTATACGGTCCTTGAAAGTCAGTTCTGTCCTCTCATAAATCCTGCCTCTTGCGCGCTCACCCAAACAGCCTTCCCATCTTCTTTTCCTTGTCCTTGAGTTTCTTCAACCATTTTATATCAATGCATTCCATCCATTTGTTGCCATACCTGAAGTCAGAGAAGTCCAGGCTCGTTGACCGTCCCCAAATCGTTTCAAACTGAGGCAGCGGGCATAGATTTTCCCTGTGTTCGACTGGGACCCAAAATAGTGATTCGTTGTCCTGGCCTATCACCCACCCATCCTTCATGCCTCGCAGGATAAGCTCATATTTATCGCGGTGCTTGACTGTGAGATCGGCTGTGTCCCGGATTATGAGTGGACGAGGACTGGTCATCAGCTTTGTTCCGTCGCGTATAAATGTCATGCCGCAACTATGACTCCAAAACTGAGCATACAGATGCCCGGTGTAGACATCGAAGAGACTTGTTGTGTTTGTTTTCCGGCAACTCACAGCGATGAGTCGGTTGCCAAGGGATCGGTCGTTCAGGGCAGGTGAGAGGGCGATTGTAGACACCCCGTTGGACATGGTTATGGGGTTTCCACAGAGTTGACCAGTTCGCGTGTCCCACACTCGGACGTGACGATCCTTGCGAGAACAACATGCAAAGAGTTTCCCATCAGGTGAGTACACGTGTGAATACCCATAGAGATGCCGTTGATTGTTAAAGTGAAAAGGATGAAACTGGGCAGTGTCGTGATTCCATGAATAACATAAGACGGTGCTGAGGCCGACAATGACCACGGTCAAGCCATCGGGTGCCAGACGTATGCTTGAGTATTTTAGGGTCTCAAAGTCCGAAGAAAATGGGCCTGTCACATACTTCCGCCAGTCTCTTGTGATCTCAAAGTCCAAAGAAAACAAGCGAGTGGGGCCTGGCACGTACCAAACCTGGAGTAATCCACAGGTCTGATCTGAGACACCATCATCATCTCTCAACAGCTTGGCGCATATAACTACGTGATTATTTGTCTGAAAGGCCACCCTCCCATCAACGACACGTCTTCCTATGGGCCAGGGGTCGAATGAGAGGCAATTCTCTGGGTTATTGATATTCCCTATGGTAACGAGTGAATCAGACAAAACAGCCACTCGGTTCTCGCCTGGCGAAAATGCAGTATCCATGTGAGATTGGTGATCCATATGCCTGACAACCTTCAGAGTCGTTGTATTCCGGAATTCAACGGATTCCTCTGATCTGGTAGCTGCCATCTTTCCGGAGTGTGAGAATGCAATAACTCGTAAATCATCTTGAGTGTCCGTGGTGACAAGCTGTTTTCTCGCCAGGTTCATATCCCACATTCTCACAATCCCATCCTCACCTCCCACTAAGATCCTGTAGCCATCGTGTGATAGGCAAATACTCTTGATCAATGAAGGGAGCTTGATCTCAAAGATCATGAGTGAGCTGGTCATGGAGGCCTCCCATATCTCAACTGTGTCAAGTCGTGGGATAAATAGGTGAGAGGTGAGGGGTGCACGTATAATGGCTGAAGGAATATCTCCAATATCAATACTGAAGAATGCCATCTCTCGTGCATCCAATCGCCAAACACAAATGTGATCAGATTCCTTAAATGTGGCCATCAAAATGTCACTGGTTGGCGAAAAGTGGAGTGATGAAAGATTGCCAGGAAAATGCGGGAATTGTTGAGAATTCTTGCCATCTTCCAAATTCCATAATTCAATAATATCTTCTTCTATCCTCCCTACAGCTAGAAATTGCCCATCAGGAGAGAATCGGGTGACATTGGCATCTGTCACCTCGAATAGTGTGCTAGACTTTGGTATACCATTACCAACATCCCACAACTTGACCAGAATCGAAGATCCATCTTCATCTGTCATTTGAGTTGAAAGTGTCTGAATCGAAGATTCATCTTCGTCTGTCATTCGAGTTGAACATGTCTGAATCGAAGATCCATCTTCATCCATCCAAATAATTGAGGCAATGCTACCATGACAACGGCCATGGTGAATGAAGGCAAAATCTGAGCCATCAATTTCAAACTGCTCTTCACCCCTCTCAATATCCCAGATGACTGCACCGCCATTGTATCTGACCAGAATATGCTTCCCATCAGGACTGAAACAGGCATTATGTCTGAAAGTTTTTCTTAGCACAAATGGGCCTGAAATAAGATGTCCTGTTCCAGAGTCACAGATATAAATATTTTCATCTGATATGAAAGAAAAGATCTTTTCATCTGGTGAGAAGACAAGATACTCCACAGAATGCTTATCATGTTCAGCAGTGAAGATGGTGAATGGCCACTGAGCAGGTCTACCCTCAGTGACTGTTAGTGTGTTTGGAAACCTTGAACAAAACTTTTTAGCAACAAGTGAGTGCTCAGGTGCAAAGGAGAGGGCAGACAGATAGATATGGGGAGCACTTTCAGAGATAGGAGTGATAAATGTGGAAATGAATCGGAGGGTATCATGAATAAATAAGATCAGTTCATTATTGGGGTCAAGTGTCTAACCAGCCGACATGAGATAGGTACCATGACAAGCAAGCGAGCAACATACCTTCAATTTAGGCCATGCCAGTGCCTTCTTCAAGATCGGAGTTGCCTCATAAATTCTTCCTGAAATGCTCATCACCTCCATCCAGAACAGTAGCTTTTCGTACATCACAAACCGAACCACCTCCACCAGTGTCTTCTCACATGGGGTGCGAACAAGGTGGTCCGCCCAGAATCGACATGAATATGAAAGGAGAGGAGAGATAGCGGACGTATCAGTGGCCAGAATGTCCCTATTCCTTATGTCCGAAGTTTTCAGACCACATATATTGAAATGGAGTGTTGACGACCCCATAGTGTTCAAACACATCACAGCAAGCTGATGTTCATGACGCTCTCGATCTTGGACAGCCGAAAGCATCCATAGTTCTTGTTCAAAGAAGAGGGAGAGGAGAAAGTCCTCAAATGAACGGTGATGGAAATGAAGGATGGAGCCGGTGTCGATGACTGACTTAAGACCACTTCGGATGTACCGCAATATGTTCCGACTCTTGACTCCAGGAAGCACGATAAGCGCATCGTCACTGAGTGGCTCCTTGGCAAAAATCATTGCACCCATAACAGAGGTAATCCCTCCGATTTCTTGCCTGGAAACCTTTTCAAGCGATGTTCTGACGACTGTGGAGTACAAGGAATACAAATCGTCGGTCCCCTCTTCATCATCCCCTCGCCACCTCGCTTCAAGAATGCCAAACCGTGGTTCGGGATCCGGTTCGAGGAATCCAGCAACTGTTGTTGCCCAGATGAAAATACCTGCAGCACGAGGGGTCAAGTAATCAAGAGCCTTCGCAATCCATGTAGGTTCCATCCCCATTTCGTTGAATTTCGACTCGAGGAATGCACGGATGTCATTGGAGGCACTATCTCCCGGCCTGATATCATTTCCAGAGGGAATATCATGGATGCTAACGGAGTGGGGGAAATTTTGGGTGATGCGATTCTCTGGTCGGCTTGTAATGACCAACTTAAACTTCTTTAAGCAGTCGATCTGAACCCAACGCTTGAGCGTACGCAAGAGACCACTGTAGTCATCCTGCTCATTTGAGTCGTGCCTGAGGCCACCACACTCGTCCAATGCATCTATCACAATCACCGGAAGTTCTTCACCCGGAACATCACCCAGGCTGGATAATGGCTTCTCAACGAGGTTCTCGAAAAGACGATTGATACCGGGTGAACTACGCCATTGATCATGTTTGACCAAGTATTGGTGAAAGGAGGGGTACAGGCGAGCAAGATCACAAGCGACGACACGCCAGAGGGCATCTGTAGTGATCGTGGTAGATTGTGTGCGGTCGAATCGGAATGATATCACGCGTCGTTTCTGATCCTGTAGTCGAGTCAAAATGCTAGCTGCCAAGGCAGATTTCCCAACACCAGGAGATCCCCTTATCCAAATCATATTGTGGCCGTCGACACTCTTCACCTCATTTTCAATTGTTGTGAGGATGGCACTGCGGGTGCCTTTCATGCATGGTTTGCCCAGGGGGAGCCTTTTCTTCAGAGAGGAATCAATTAATTCGTCCATCACCTTCCCCTCGATGGCATTAACATGGATCTCTGTAAGGAGATCTACAACGAATCGTTCCCTAAAGTCATCCACCTTCTTCCTCAATTCAAAAACTCTGTCCTTTTGAGGGACAATGAGGATGTATTTGGCTGGAACAATGACTGAGTCAAAAATCCATCTCATGCAAGCAAATCAATACGTACCCAACCAACTGTCAAGCCATTTCTGGATGAAGTCCACCACTTCTTCCACTATTTCAAGAAATTCGCTTATAGCCTGGCGCAACTGGTCTGATTTTGGGACTTGTTTGAGCCTGTAGAGTTGTTTAGCTAGGGTACCCATGCCCTCCGCAAGCCTTTGCATTTCTGCGTGAGTTTCATTTTGAGCCTCAAAATTCTAGAAGATGGATCAGTCCTACTACCCACGTCAAAAAAAGAACAAGGGCCAACTTTGTAGACGACCTCGATGAAAGCGGCCACATTTTGCGCCACAAGATGCAACTACTTCAAATCAGACGACATGTGTGCATGATAATCAAGAAAATTTACCCCCATGGCGGCCTCAATTACCCCGCCGTTGGCCTTCCCAAACTCGGAAAACGCCCCGAGACCAGTGGTTGTGCGAAGGTGAGTCAGAATGGGTTTGAAGTTCTTCAATTCCTCTATTGTGCTCTTTATTTGCGCATCCACGGCGCTCAAGTTACAGTCATGGGCCTACGACTTGACTTGAACCGGGAATATATCAGCAGTTAAGATAGCATACCTCTGTGATGATCCAGAGACGTAATCCTTGGATCGGATTATCAAATTCCACCTTAAAGTTGGCTGAAGCACCCTGAGTAAATCAAGAGTGATCGAGACAACGATCCGCTCACATTTGGTTTCCTTCTGTGCTTCAGAAACCAAGTGTTTCCATAAATCATCAAATCTGATGCTAGCTTGACACTGGGAATCGCTTTTCGGAGTGCGCCGGAAGCTGATGTTCTGTTGCCAAGAATGTTTTTTGTGTATTTCAATATTCAGGTCACTTCCTTCCTTGAGAATACTACACCGCATGATAAATTAGGACTACCTACACACAGGAAGCTCAACTCACTATTGGTTTATCAGCTTCAAATGTTGTTCGCCCTCGATTTTTCCCCTAAGTTTTATTTCTTCTTCCTGAAGAGGACTGGAACTATCCGCCTTGCCAGATAACTTGACAATGAACGATTGTGAAAATCGATGTTCGAGCTCTCCGATCAATTCTGAAAGTAAATGCGATCACTTGAGCCTACTGATGGATTGAGCCGATGAATGGAGTAGTACCCACCGACAACTCGGATGACACGTGTCATAGTCGATTCATTTGGTTTTACCATTGATACAACTTTTGGATAGAGTGAGTAGGGACCAATTTTGCTGAGCGTAGGATGTTAATTGATAAGAACAAGAACAAGAACAAAGTCGTGACATAAACAATCACCGAAACAGCTGCCACTACCTCATGGTGGGAATATGACATGCGCCCAGATATGTCAGAAGCACGGTAAAGCTGTGAGCGTGGGAGCAGTAACAAGTGCATCCGTCAT
>Ga0157368_1001208_pt1 | contig 11118 bp, 10 predicted proteins | sample AttbisABBM3_FD_113146 | JGI IMG/M metagenome (GOLD analysis project Ga0157368, IMG submission 113146) | Fungus gardens microbial communities from leaf cutter ant in Botucatu, State of São Paulo, Brazil - Atta bisphaerica ABBM3 | ecosystem: Host-associated > Fungi > Mycelium > Unclassified ...
ACACACCAATCAGCACTCACTTCTATCTTAGACTTCTTCCTATCATCTAAAGTTATGACCATGTTGCAGATAGATGGTGCAGCACATAAGCTGAAGCCAAGATTGTTCCACAAGTCTGCTCATCTCCAAGTTCATTCTGTGGACTTCCACCCCAGTGTGAACCATGTCTGACAGCCTTATATCTTATTCAAGGCCACCATGTTGTATACATGTGCCCTAATATCATCTTACAGATTCTTCTGCCATGTTCTAGGCCTATGATGTCATGTGACTGCAATGTCATGTGCCTTGTTATCATCTAGAATCAAAAAGAAAAGAAAAGAAAAGCAAAATTGGTATAAAATCAGAAAAATAAAATAAAATAAAATAAAAATTGTCAGTGTCCAAAGCATTCCATAACAATATACTTTTCAACACTTGCATTAGAGATAATGAGTATGGTATCATTGTTCTAGTATGAATTCTTGAAGATATTCTCAAGTTTATTATGATGAGCAATTCTTGCTTCAGTATTTTTACAATCTACTATATGAAAGGAAGAATAATCAGAAAAATTGTCTATTAAAAAAATACCAGAGAAAGTTCTTTATTCAGACTATTAAAAGTCCTATAGTAGATACTAATAACCATCTTAATCAAGTCTTACTAGCCTTTAATCTTCAAGCATTGCTTGGGAGTAAGATAACTCATGGCTATGCAATATGAATTGACCTGTTTGGAATGATGTATATCCAAATTAGAATTTAACATATACTGTTTGGGAAGAAATGTCACTCTGAGATAGTGATATTCTATAATTTTATTGAGGTGAAATTGAATAGAAATAAGACCAGTAATAGTCTCAACAAAAAGCTCTTATAATCTATAGAATTATTCTTATTTGTATTTTCTTCAATTCCTTAATAGGTTGATATAATAGTGCTTATTTGAAATACTATAGCTGAAAGCCATACAGAGAAATGGGAAGAATACAAGTTCTGTATAGAAAACATTTTTGTATAGAAGAGAGTTTTTTTGTTGAGTTTCCAAGCATTTTCATGCCTTTAATAGTAAATAGAGCTTTATTAGCATAATAATAATAAATGTGATATTGATAAGAGAGTTTAAACTCTCTTATCAAAGGAAAATTCTAGATATTGTCATATATTTTTAAGTTTGAGTATGGTACTATCTATAGTCTGAGGTCTAGTAGAGGAGAATTAGTATTTTTTGTTAACCTAGAGGAATGAAAGACCTCCAATTTATTATGTTTGATTGCTAGACCAAATTGGTTAAAGAGAGATGAAATAATACTATAACTATAGTAAATGTTTATATTAAACTTTTCATAACTCTTTTCCTAAGAAATAAAAAGACCATTATTAATAAAAAGAAACTGGAATAGGAATTAAAAGGTTTTTAGGTTTTTTTATCAAATATATAGAAAAGAGAGGCAATATGAAGAGCTAAGAGAACAGAGAAAAGAGTAGATCACTGTCCAACACTGATATCTGTTTTGAAATATAGTAATATGAAATAATTTCACATGTATTGAGTTTGTTTGTTGATTCAATAACTAGAGGAAATTCTAGTGTTAAGACCTACTTTGTTTAGAATCATTAGAAAAAGTTGATGATTCAAAAAAGAGAAAAACTGCACAATATCAAATACAAGAGTGCTTGTGTAAAGGCTCTTAACCATTCCACTTGTATGAGATATATTAAGAAAATGTTGGCATCTGTTGTCAAATATTGTTTAATACTCCCTATATCAAAGTTGTAAATAATGAACTTGATTATTTTATTTTATTCCTTTTTATTATCTATTTTTATTTTTATTTTATTTTCTTTATTGGATTTGGATGACAAGTGCAATGTGATATCATACATGTTACAAATAAGAGTATAAAATAATCGCAAACAGATGATGTTATACAACATAGTAATAGTATGTTGGTCTTATAAAAAGTATATGAGCTTTAGAGTAGGCTAAATTTAGTATATCACAGACCATTACCCAAGTGTATATAAGGTAGAATAGTTTATACTGGGAACTCCATCAAGTTTTCTTATATTACTTAATACAAAAGTTGTTTTTTGTCTGATTCACTTAGACCTAAGTTATAACATTAGAACTTAATACTATTCTCTGAAACTGCTCAACACAGAGCCTTTTCTAATCTCTTACTCTCTTATTATTCTTGACTAAGAAACAACCTAGTATTTTTTCTTTTTTTAAATCAATAATTTATTATATGGGGTATAATGGCAATCTATGGTAGCTCCTTTGTAACTACATACATAGGGACCAACTACATGAAAAGAGAAAAGAAAAAAGAAAAAAGAAAGTAGAAAAGAAAAAATAAAATAATTAAGTAGCTAAAAACAAGAATCAAACAATACCACTTTGCTATGTAATGCTTTTATGAAAAGAGAATTTAAGAATGCTACAACTTGACTAAGCATATCCCTCATTGGACACCAAAATTTATTAAACCTTCTATAGTCATATAGAATATAACATCTTGTTTCAATTAAATAAGATCTATATAAACAGTTAATATCTTCTTTTAGGAAGAATCTTAAATGGTATTTGCCAATTAGAACATGATTGGTAATAGCTCTTGTAGTTCTAGCACATAACAAGTTTGAATACTTGAAATGCTTAATCTATAAACTCCCTTTTATATATGAAGGTTTGATAGTATTGAGTTTATTGTTTAGTAGATTGAGGAATTGTCTTTTCTTAAGGCCAGATACTTGGAAGGTCATCTGCCAGTTGTTGATAATATTATTGTATTCTTATTTCTTATTGAAATCCCACAATATATTTGATGGAGATATGAGAGTAAGATTAAATTTCTTTGTATTATTAACCAATGCATGTAGAGACTACTTAGTATTACTAGGTCAACCCCAAAACTCGATAACATTGGACAGTTGTTTGTTGAAAAACAACCTAAGATTCTTTAAAACAGTAATAAATTACTGTGGATAGGAATAAATGGATGGATCAAAAATTTGATGTTTTGAGTGAATTGAGTCAGTAATGACAATAATACAAGAGGCATCCATGATTTGGATAGCTTAGTTGATTCTACATCTTATAGTGAATAACTCTACTTTAGTTGTAGTAATATTAATAGCATGATGGATTGTCTTCTTAATTAATATTTTGAAAATGATATTGTTAAGCTTCCAAAGATAAGTGATCTTATATTCATTATCATTGTAGTTTGTATGATAGAACAAAAATCAACTAGAGAATTGATCAATTATTCTCTAGCCTAGGAAATTTTCTATATTTAAAGCATCAAATGAGGTGAAAATCCCATTAAGATGATTGTTGATATTTATAATAAGACTCTTGATTTTTAGTTGTTGTTTGGGAGTTATGTGTTCCAAAAAAAATAATAAGGATATATATCATTTGTATCTAATTTTTGAAGATGTAGATAAATCAGAATTGAACCTGTGATAGTCTTAATATCTAGAGTTAGAGATGCATGAAAAACACCTAAAATTTACAAGACGGCTCTGCACTGTATTTTTCTAAGCTTCTTAAGAAAGTATGAAAGTAGTTCATTGTTATAATGCTATAGATAGAAACTATAGAGTACAATAGAGAGTATACATGTCCTACAGAGAATGTATTTCTAATGAGACAGAAAACCTCAAGTAGAATTCCTGAGTATATTCATGTATTTGACTGTTAACAGAGCTTTGTTGGAGTAAAATTTGATGTGTTGTTGAAAAGACAATTTCCTGTTGAATATAAACTCAAGATATTTCCAAGTATCCTTAGGTTTGACAACAGAACCTCTGAATTGTCTGAGGTCCAGCAAAGGTAGGTTGAGGAGACCATGTGATCTGGAAAAGTGAGATACTTCATTATAACTCATTTGAACTATTCAAGTAAGGAAAAGATAATGTTGTAACTACAAAAAAGATATGAGTTTGTTTTTTCAAAAGATTTCTCTTGAGGAATAAAAAGTTTATCATCTATAAAAGAAAGAAATAAGACTGGGATTTTTAGATTTTTAGTTCTTTTTTCAAAAATATAAAAAATAGGAAAAATATAAAGTGCAAAGGGAATTGGAGAAGATGCAGAGTCTTGACCTATATCTACATCTACAGTAGAAGAAAGAAGAAGTGAAATTGTTCCACGTATATTGTGTTTTTCTACAAATTAAATAATTAGAAAAAAAGGACAAAATCAAAATCTGCTTTATCCAAGATAATTAGTAAAAGCTGGGGATTAAGCAAAGAGAAAAAATGAGCAATCTCAAAAACCAAAGTACTTATTTGAAGTTTCTTAATCCATTCTAAACAAATAAAATAGGTAAGAAAAATACCTATATCTGTGGTAGATTGTTGTTTGAGTCCTTCTAATTGATTGGAATGGATGAAATTGTTGGAGATTGCATAGAATTGAAGTTATTCTGCAATGGCTTTTTCAATAAGTTTTTCTAAAGTGTTTAGAAGTACAATAGGTTGAAATATCTTAAGAAAATTGTACAACACTTAATTAGGCTTTGGAATAATGATAGAGGACAAGTTTTTAAAGTAAGATAGCTAATATTGATGATTGATATATGTATTAGTGATATTGATGGTGTTATTAAGATCTTTGACAACTGCTTTTAGGTATTTCCATGAAATTCAATCCAAACAAGAGATGGATGAATTATTATATTTGTTAACTGCACTTTTGAATTTCTTATTAGAAAAAGATATCCATATTGATGTGAGTTTCAATGGGATTTCATCTAAAACTTCAGGATTTATTGGTTGATTTTGGGCTGAATTGAATGTTTAGTAGAGCACTTGCTAGAGGTCATTTATTTTAATATGAAGTTGTTCATTAAATTGAAGAGCTTTAATAGCTGGTAGTTTATATTTCTTGACCCAGTTCATTAGATCTCAAGGTTATTGATTTCTTGAAGTGATTTCTTGTATTTTGTCATCAAAGAATAATCTCTTGGTTCTCTTAACAATGCTCTTGAATGACTTCTAGTCTTCAATCAACTTTGATGACCTGTAATTCCTGAGTTTGATTTGATATTCCTTGTTACACCAATTCTTAGATGTTCTAGTGATATTGACATATCTTGAGTGCTTATACCAGATTGTTTCTGATATTCTTGTGTATTCTTGGATAATATTCTTCAAAGTATCTTTGTCCAAAATTATTATCATATCTATACTTCTTATAGCCTTAATGTGATCATAAATTAAGTTTTCTTCTTTTTCACTATTCCTAATAATGGTTCAACATTTATCTTGAATCAACTCTTCAGTAATGGAGATATCAACAGTTAACAGAGTGTGATTGGATGGGTACCAAAGCCTGGGATAGATAATGTGTTTATCAATTCTAAATTTGAGTTGTTATTGTTATTAGAATATTGAGTAGGTATCTATTGAACAGAAGAGGAAAAGTTGAGGTCAAAAGAGTCTACAATCTCTAGCAAAGTGTCATTATGTTTTAAATATCCACTTTAGTATCTTTGAGATACTTTAAAGCAAATTGATAATCATCAGAATAAATGTTAATCATGAAGAAAATATCATCATTATTGAAGAAGAAAAAGAAAATAATATGAGAGTGATTATTGTCATCATTTGAGGGTCTGAAGAAAGTAATCTAGTTAGCATATTTTGGAGCACTTACTAAGCTGTCTCTATCTTTATTAGAGAAACTCAGTATAGTACAAATAAGTGATTAAGAAGGTTTTTAAATTAAAAAAATATATCAAAATATTTTTTATTTTTTTCCATACTATCTATTAAAGTTCTGTTTTTTCAAATATTTTCCAAAAATCTTTTGAGACTTTTTAAAATTGTGTTTAGATACTGCTTACAGCTGAGTAAATTTATTTGTTCCTAGAGTCTTGGATTTCTTAATATTTCTTGGAGTACTATTCTTTGTTGAAATAGTGTCTCCAGAATGGGCATGTGCTAAAATCTGCCTGATGATTGTCTTTGCAGCTAATGTTATGGGACACTTTGGACATTAACAATTTTTATTTTATTTTCTTTTATTTTTCAATTTTACTTTTCTTTTTCTTTTTCTTGAAGAGCAATGAAGAGGCACGTGACAATGAAGTCACATGACAGGTCACATGATGTGACGTCACAAGCCTAGAACATGATAGAAGGGTCTGGAAGATGACATCAGGGCACATGAAGTACACATGGTGGCCTTGAATAGGACATGAGGCAGGAATGAGGATGAAGCATGGACATAAGGGCAGGGTTAACTATTGGTAGCATGAACCATGAGTTTTTGTATAAATAGGACTAATTGAGAAGAGGCTCCTTGTTGAGTTCTCTTGTGAATTCCCCACTTGATATCCCACTTTAAGAGATTTACTGCCTTGTACAATCATTTGTCATTGTGATAAGTGGTTGCCACAACAGTTAAGGCATTTGAAAGTATGGAAGCATGGCTTATCTTATTTGATTACAAAATGAAGGGGTTAGTCTTGAAATTTGCTTTGCAACACCAGACAAAATGTTTGTAATACTTAATCTTGTAAGATTTATTATATTTAACATATTATGAGTCTTGAGCTTGGCAAGAAAAATTCATGTCCCCACTTTCAACAATTCTTGCACTAGAGAACATCTGGGTTCATATTTTATATCTTGTATAGTAGTGATATAACTTTCTACATTGAAGCAATGATTAATAAGAGTCTTTGCAAATATACTGCTTTAGAAGTCCCAAATATAAATGGACATGTCTGATTTGGATAACACTTTAATGATGTAAGACTTTGAAATAATACATGAATTTGATAATTGATTTGACCACACTTAAATTAAGGGACATATTAGTTTCTTCAATGATGCACAGAATACCTAAGATTTTAAGGTATAAATTGGATTGAGGGAGTTGTATACATTGGATATCATTTGCATCTATAAATTTGGTATTTTTAATATACTCCTCAATTGTACTAAAATCTGATTAAGAGATAACTTTGTTAGAGTTGATGATAAGACCATAATAGTCAGTGTGAATAAAGTTAATGATAATTTTGGATTTAATGTTCTTAAGAGCTCTGTTGATGTTAGTAACATATTTGTCTAAGGATAAAGTAATGTTTCTGATATTGTCAGTTTTTATAGGAATAATAATTTGTTTGTGAGACAGGTTCTTGGTGGTCATATTAATATAAGGTTTTTGTTTGCCTGTATTGTTGATAACTTTGTTAATGTCTTCAATTTTCTTTAATGAAAGATTGGAAAAGTTATTTTTGATTTTAAGAATGTCTGCCAACATTTATAAATGATACTTAGGCATAAGTACATCTTTCTCTATTACCAAATTGATTCTGAGGTTTTTTGCTATTTAATTTTCTGTGATATTTAGATTTGGTGAGTTCTTTCTTAATAAGTCTAGAATAAACTGGAAGAGGTAGAGAAATATCCAAAAACTCAACAGATTTTGTATTAAAATCAAAAACAATAGACTTTATTTTTCTATTTCTCTTTTTTCATTTTATTTTTATTTTGTTTTGTTTCTCTTTTATATGACACTAGGGTTACAACTGTTACAAACACATCACATGATATATGACACTGGCACAGTTTTAGAGTAGGCTAGATGTAATAGTAGTACAGACTATCTAGTATAGTATATAAGATAAATACTTTGTACTAGGAACTCCATCAAGTTCTCTTGTGTTATCTTAATACAAGGTTCTTCTCTTTGACCTGCTTTAAAGTCTTTGAGTTGTAAAATTTTGGTATTAGAATCTTCTCACATTTCTTACTGGATTTGAGAACTAGGATCTTGTTAGAAAATTATAATAATACTTTTTGTAGAATGTTAGATTGTTGTTATCTAATTTCAATATATCTTAGTCTTCTTCATAGATAGCTAAAATAAATGTCCAGGCCATTTATCCAAAGTTCATAATACTAGAGATATCTTTTTTCTATTATTTTTGATAAAATAGAACATAGATAAGTATGGCCATTCTATAATTCTGAATTGGCTGGTTGTTGTTCTGAATATGGAATAGATAATAAATCTAAGCCATGAGGCTAATTTATGTTAGCATTAATCTTATTGATATTCTCCATATATAAGGAAGATATGTTTGATTTGAGATTGTTAATATCCTCCACATATGGGAAAGATATATTACTTATATCATTAGCCTTATTCTGTATATTGAATTCTTCCTTAGGGGATGTATACAATAATTGAAAATTCTGTGACTCTACTTGTTCAGCCCATGTAGGATCATCACTCTAAGCTTCCATTTTGTCCATGTAAGAAACAGAAGAGAGGTCCAAGTGGGTTAATAATTCTCTTGAAAGATTAGAACTTGCTAGGTTGGTTCTATCTCTTGATAAACTCATGTTGATTAATTTAGAGACTACATTGAGCTTTATGGAGTGAAACATAGCTGAGTTGAAAGTAAAAGAATTTATACTCACAATTTCTCTATTAAGTACTATTATATAAGATGGTAGGAAGAGTGAGAAAAGTGATTGAATCCAGTTCTTTAGTCAAAAAGAATTACCAGATCCTAAGCATAAGAGATATACTAGCTAGGTAGTGGAAGCTTAGTTGTTTGTCTGTACCAAAGCCCACTGGTATATCTCACTTTTTGTAGATGTGTTCTATACTTTTTTCTATTATCAGCTCTGTGCTATTAGTTCTCTTGTGACTAGTATACATAGGAGAATAGTAGGTGTTCTTAAGACTTTGCCTAGAGTAGAACAGTCTTCTTAGACCAAAATAGTTTATATTTCTCTTAAGGTAGTAGTTAGTAGTTAAGATAGTTAGTAGAAAGTGTAAGGTAGGACAAGAAGAGGGCCTACTAATACTTACAGAGATTATTTCAAGTTTAGAATATGAGTCTGAGAGTAAGGCCAGCACAGGCTCCTCTTTATTACCACTTGATATATTGTTATCTCCAACATCATTATCACTATCATCCATCAATTTCCCTCCTTTCTGTAATAATATAAGTCAACTCAATATTAACCAACTCTTAGAGTAGATGAGGGTGTAGCAAGAGCAAATAGTGGCCTTGCAGACCATAATAGCAGGAGAAGCAGAACTCAATATAGAGACAGCCAAATTACCAGTGTTTAGTAGAGAAACAAGTAAAATAGGACAATTTATTACAGCCTATAGGTTATATTTGAGAATAAGAATAAGAAAAGCAATAGTGGAGGAACAAATTTAATAGATATTGTCATATATACAGAAAGGATTAGCTAATGTTTGGAAAGGAAATTTTTTAGAAGATTTGGAATTAGGAGAAGTAGAATTTGGGCCAGTAGGAACATTTTTGTTAAAGTTAAAGAAGGAATTTGAAGGAGGAGATGAGAAGTTAGTCAAGGTAGTGGAACTCAGAATAATGGAGTAGGGAGGGAAAATCATAGAGGAGTGTGTACAGAAATTTAAAGAGCAACAAGGAGTATTAGGTATGAAAGAAGGGCTTTGGTGGGAAGAATTCAAAAGAGGGATGAATAGAGTGATCAGGAGAAAGTTAATGGAGGCAGAAAGGCTTCTCACTAGTATCAAGCAGTTGTATAAATGTACCACTAACTTAGATAGACACTAGAGAGAGAGCAGAAAGAAGAAAGAAAAATTAAGAGAGAGAAGGAAAAGCAGAAATCAAGAACAGAGACAGGTGAATATAAGAGTAACCATAAAGGATTCAGAAAATAAATGTCTCTACCTTAAGTATAGCCTAGAAGGTGGGATATATAACAAGCATTAGTAAGACTGATCCTAATAGAAGAGGTAGAGAGAATGAATACAGTGGTAGTCAGGGACCCCCTACAGGAACAAGAAGAGAGAATAAGGAGAGATCCTTATATAATGAATATAGATAAAGGGAGAAATTGTTATAGTTGTAGGGAATTTGGCTATTTCGTAAGAAATTGTTCTTAGAGAATAGTGGGCTAAGAGAGGATAATTGAATATAGAGACAATATAAATACTTTGAACAATTTAAATAAGGAGGAGAGTCTAGTAGTCCTTGACTAGGCTCTTGTGATAAATTCCATGTACTAGCTAATAGAGTAATGCAAGCTAGTATTTCAGACAAAGAGAAACCTGAGGAAGATAGGAAGACTATTTTGAGAGAGAAAAAGACAAAAGAAGAGAAAAAAGAAAAAAATAAATCAATAGATATAAGAAAAACAAAAGAAGGAGAGGTATTGAGAGAAGTGATAGTCAAGATTGGGCTAGAGAGAATAGATATGCAGGAGGGCATTACAATAGAAGTATTGTTAGATAGGGAAGCTATGAGATTAGTAATGAGTACAGAATTTGCAAGCAAAAAGACGTTTAAGTGAAAAAAAAAATAGAAAACTCTATTTATGTAAGAAATATGAATGGAATTTTTAATAAGAAGAGACTAATTAAACACACAGTAGAGGTTAATATTTATTATCAAGAAAAAGGGGAAAGAATAAAAATAAAAATGATAGAAGAGAAAAAGTGAAGTGTTATCTTGGACATACCATAGTTTGCCGGTCACAATTATAAAATTGATTGGAAGACAGGAGAAGTGAAGATGACAAGATGCCTAGATGAGTGTAAAAAGCAGTGGATGCCAAAGCAGAAAAAATTGGGATAGCAAAAATAGAAAGAGAAAGAAGTAAAAGAAGAAAAAAAGAAAAAAAAAACAATACAGATAAATAAAGTGGCAAAAGAATAGGATATTTGGGATGAAGAAGAAGAAGTAGCAAGATCAGAGGAGGAAGCAAAGAAGTTGGTACCAGAGTAATTCCACAAATAGATAAAAGTCTTTGAAAAGAAAGTAAGTGAGAGGATGCTAATAAAAAAAGCATAGGATCATACAATAGATTTGAAGAAGAGGTTTGTGCCCAGAAAAGGGAAAATATATCTTTTGTCCAGAGAAGAAAAAGAAGAAGCGAGGAAGTTTATTTAGGAGTAGATGAAAAAGGGATACATTTGACTGTCCAAGTTATCACAGATAGTACCAGTGTTCTTTGTGGGAAAGAAGAATAGAAAGAAGAGGATGGTACAAGATCATTAACATTGTTATAAGACAAAAGTGTGGACAGACTTTAGGGTTAGGATTAGGACAGAAATAAGATATAGTAGTAGTTATATTATTAGTCTATGACAAGAAAA
>Ga0157368_1001209_pt1 | contig 11114 bp, 6 predicted proteins | sample AttbisABBM3_FD_113146 | JGI IMG/M metagenome (GOLD analysis project Ga0157368, IMG submission 113146) | Fungus gardens microbial communities from leaf cutter ant in Botucatu, State of São Paulo, Brazil - Atta bisphaerica ABBM3 | ecosystem: Host-associated > Fungi > Mycelium > Unclassified ...
CATTGATATGCTTGTATCTCTACCAATACTTATTGCTTTGAGACACATCATATATTGTTGTAAACATATTGATGAGCACTTTCAAATACAAGTTCAACTGTGTGAATCCGTTCAGATGTTTATAAGATATTTGCAGACAAAGCTTTTACAGCTACTGATGGCCTAATATCTCAGTCATTTGTTGTCACTTTTGTACATCCCGCATATGTGCAGATAGCCCTCATTTGGAGCTTTCTAGCACAACTTAGTTTGTGAAAATCAGTCCATTGGTTGTAGAGATACAAGCTGAATAAAGTTTGTGACAGAAAGATAGTAAGAAGCATATAGTACAGGACTATCAGTATTTAAATGAATGGACAATTAAAAATAATTATCCTTTACCCTTAATTTCTGATATCATAGAAAACATAGGTATAAAAAAGATATTTACTAAGTTAGATTTATGGTGGGGATATAATAATGTATGGATAAAGGAAGGGGATAAGTGGAAGATAGCGTTCACAATACAAAAAGGGTCATTCAAACTGACTGTGATGTTTTTTGGTTTAACTAATTCACTGGTGACATTCCAGACTATAATGAATGAGATCCTCTAAGATTTAATCAACACTGGGAAAGTGGTGAGTTTTATTAATAATGTGATAGTGGGAACAGAGGAGGAGACAGGACATGATAAGATAGTGGAAGAAGTAGTAAAGAAGTTAGTGTTATGATTGATGCCTCCTGGAGACAGCATGGAGAAGAGCCAAGGGTATGACGACATGATTGGCTGTGCTGCAAAAAGTCTCAGTCAACACCTCATGTAGTAGGTGTTACAACCTCGCCTTATCCTTATTGCCTCCTCATGTTATCAACCTCATGTACTACACACTGTTTCACTTCTAACCAGTATATATAGTATAGATACTATCTTGTATCCTTACGCTTTACCACTTCTATACATCCCTTATCTTTTCTCAAGTCTTTGCCTAAGTACAACCTGAGCTCTAGCTTAAGGTTGTAACAGTTAGCAGAGAATAACTTATATGTAAAACCAGAAAAATGTAAGTGGAAAGTAAGGGAGGTAGGGTTCTTAGAAGTGGTAATTGGGCTAGAGGGGATTAAGATGGAAGAAGAGAAGATGAAAGATGTACTGGATTTGCTGACTCCAAAAGGGGTTAAGAATGTACAGAAGTTTTTGAGATTGGCAAACTACTATTGCTGATTCATTAAAAATTTTGCATTTATAGCTAGACCATTATACAATATGGTAAAAAAAGATCAGAAGTGGGAATGGACAGAAAGACAGGAGAGAGTGTTTATGGAACTAAAGAAGAGGTTCACATAAGAACTGGTGTTAGCAGTACCAGACTTAGATAAAGAAAATGAGGATGGAAGTGGATGTGTCAGATTATGCTACAGGGGGAGTGTTGTCAATGGAATGCAAAGATGGAAAGTGGAGGCCAGTGGCATTTCTTTCAAAATCTCTAAATGAGATAGAGAGAAATTATGAAATTCATGACAAAGAAATGTTAGTGATTATAAGAGGACTAGAAAACTGGAGACATTTGTTAGAAGGTGCAAAGTTCAAGTTCAAGTTTGGATAGACCATAAGAACCTAGAATACTTCATGAAAGTGCAGAAGTTAAACTGAAGACAAGCTTGTTAAGTATTATACCTGTCTAGGTTTGACTTTACTATATACTAGGCACAAAAATGGGGAAAGTAGATGGACTTAGCAGAAGATTAGATTAGAAAGTAGAAGTAGAAAATGACAATAATAATCAGACCTTAATAAAAGAACAATGAATTCATAGTTTAGCAGAAGTAGTAATAGAAGGACCAGAAGTAGATATAGTAGAAAAAATAAAAAAGCAAGGAGTAAGGATAAAGAAGTAGTTAGAGTAGTGGAGGAGATAAGAAAGGCAAGAGTGAAAGTACTATGAGGAGATGAGTGGCAGATTGAGGGGGATTTAGTGTTGAAGAAAGGAAAAGTGTATGTACTAAAGAATGTGAAGCTGGGACAGAGATAATCAGACTACATTATGATGTGCCAGTAGCAGGACATGAAGGCAGATAGAAGACAACAGAGTTTGTGACAAGGAATTACTGGTGGTCTGGAGTAACGAAGGATGTGGGAAGATATGTGAATGATTATGATATATGTCAAAGGATAAAGAATAGAACAAAGGTACCAGCAGGAAAGTTGAAGTTGAGTAAGATACTAGAAGCCATAGACACATTTAACAGTAGACTTTATTATGAAGTTACCATTGGTAGCTGGAAAGAATGCAATTCTAGTGGTCTGCAATAGGTTGTTTAAAATGACATACTTTATAGCAACAACAGAAGGAACATTAGTGGAGGGATTAGCAAGATTGTTTAGGGACAATGTGTGGAAGCTGCATGGGTTACTGGAAAGTGTGGTATCAGATAGGGGACCACAGTTTGCAGTGGAAATGATCAAGGAGCTGAATAAAATGTTGGGAATTGAAACCAAATTATTGACATCCTTCCATCCACAGACAGATGGACAAACTGAACAAATGGATCAGGAATTAGAACAATACCTTAGGTTCTTTGTAGATCATAGACAGAAGGATTGGCCAGAATGGCTAGCATTGTCAGAATTTGCAGTTAACAACAAAGTACATTTGGCAATGAAAGTATCTCTGTTTATAGCAAATTATAGGAGAAAATTGAGAATGAGGGTGGATATCAGGAAAAAAGGAAAGATGGAGAAGGCAATGGAGTTTGTAGAAAGGATGAAAAAGATACAAGAGGAAGCAAGAGCAGCATTAAGGAAGGCTCAGAAAGAAATAAAGTGGCAGGCAGATAGAGGAAGGAAGGAGAAAGAAGAATAGAAGATAGGTGATAAGGTGATGTTAAGTACAAAAGATTTGGTATTCAAGGAATGGCTAGCAAAGAAATTAGTGGACAGATATGTTGGTCCATATGCCATTAATAAAGTAGTATCTACTAATGTGGTCAAATTATAGCTGCCAATGTCAATGAGAATTCGCCTGGTAGTAAATATTAGTTGAGTAGTATAATATAGAGAACAAGTGGAGGGACAGAAAGTAGAAGAAGTAAAACCAGTGGAAGTAGAAGGAGTAGAGGAATAAGAAGTGGAAAAAATATTGAATAAATGAAAAGTAAGGGGAGTAGTGAAGTATTTGGTGTGATGGAAGGGATTTATAGCAGAACATGACATATGGAAAAAGGAGGAGGACTGAGAAAATACAAGGGAGGTTGTAGAGGAATTCAAAGGAAAAATAAATGTAGAAGTAAGAAGACAAGAGAAGTTGAATATAGTAGAATAAAGAGACTTCAGGAGGGGTGTTATGACCTGAGACTTGGCTCAGGTTGCAACTTAGGCAAAGACTTGAGAAAAGAATAGGAGAAATGTTCAATTGGTAAAGCATAGGGAATACAGAGTAGTATTTATGCTATATATAATAGTATCCCATGAGGAAAGCATTCATAGTACATAATAAAAATGAGTCATAGTTCATAAGGCTAAAGCAAGGGTGTTGCACCTATTACATGAGGCACTGACTGAGATACTTGCAGCACAACCAATCATGTTGTCATTACCCTTTGCTCAAGTCCATGCTGCATCCAGGAGGCATTGATCATAACAGATAAAGCATAAAGATAAAACAATCTCCAACACATGTTCAATATATATACTATATGAGGTAGCATTATTTGTAACAATATATTTACAAATACATAAATAGATGATACTTGACACTCGAGCAACTTATTGTAAGCATCACATTTAGTCATGCTATGTTGATTATAGTTATGGATATAAATAAGCTGAATGATAAAGCTGAACCCAGAAAATGAGGAATAACCTAGATTGATTTAATTAAAATTAACAAGTTATTACATGGAATGTGGTGACAGACCATGGTATTTACAATATAAATACTTAAATAACAAAATAGAAAAAAGAAAAGGAAAATTAGAAGAAAAGGAGATTGTAGATAATACTATTTTACACTAAGTAAAATAATAACAGTAAAATATTATGAATCACAAGTCTTAGAGTTGACAAGTGAAAAGAACCTTGTATTGGGTTGACACAAGAGAACTCGATGGAGAGCTCTATACAGAATAGTCTACCTTTATATACTGAATCCTCATGGTTTATGCTAGCTATTTCTAGCCTACCCTAAACAACCATGTGTTAGCTATGAGATCTGCATGTGGTATGACATCATTAATCTTCTCTGTGCCATGTGACCTATATCGTCACTAATCCTAACCCTAGGTGCTAAAAATAGAAAATAGAAAATAGAAAATAGAAAGAAAATCAGAAAAGGACTAAGTCCCTTTCTTGCAACTCTGACATAAAACTACTATTGAGTGATTTCTTCATAGAAGAAGAATGTTCTTGGATTAAATTTGAGGAAAGTAACAAAATTCTTCAAAGACTCCCTATTAAGATTTCAGTATTTGTTATATCTCCTGCAGTTATATAGGATGTGATGTCTTGATTTGATTGAATAAACTCTATATGAATATTTGAAAAGTTCTCTGGGGAAAAACTCCAAACAATATTTGCCTATAAGGGCATGATTTGTAATGGCTCTAGTCACTCATGCATATAAAGTGTTAGAGTGTTCAAAATTTTTGAGTCAAGCACTACCTTTCATGTAAGTGGGTTTAGTAGGTAAATTATCATCATCAATTAGATCTAGGAAATTATTCTCTTTGTAATCTAATGCTTGAAATGTTATTTGCCAATTTCATAGAATTAAGTCACATTCTTCTTTCTTGCTAAAATCCCATAACAATTTACAAGAGAAAATAGGGTTGATATTAAGTTGTTTGGTTTCTTTGTCAATGGCTGGGTAAGAAAGCTATTTAGCATTACTAGGACAATCCCAAAATACAATTGAGTTGTTAGAGTTCTTGTTAAAGAATGCTCTAAAAAACTAAGATACAGTAATGGAATGCAGTTGATATGGGTAGGAAGATAAATTGAAGATATATCTTAGTATGTATAGTATTAGTAATTGGAACCTGAACAGCAAGTTCACATATAATTTAAAACAATTCTGCCTTAGTAGAAGTGACATTTATTACCTAATGAATTATTTTGGCTAAAATGTTTTGACTAAAGCAAATATGCAATATCAAAGTTGCAACATTATTCTTGATGCTAGTATTGGAAATGATAAGAATAGTGTTTATATTTGAGAGGGCATCATCAAATATCTTATTAAGAGTATGAAGATAAGCATTCTTGACTTTTGTGTCTTTACAGTTCACTGTATGAAAAGAGAAATTATCAGAGAAATTATTTATCAATTGAAATCCAGGTGAAAGTTCTTTATAAAGTTTATTAAAGGATTAAAAAACTTCATTTAAACAATTGTTGGTGTTCATGATTGAAATCTTGATTTTTTGATGTTGTTTGGATGTTAAGTTACCTATTGATAGATAATGGGTTTTGCCTTCTTTGAATGTTGATCATCCAAAAGTGAGTTAAGATTGTGTTGTTTAGATAAAAACACTATTCTCAAATAATGTCTTCTACTGACTTTGTTGAGATGAAGGTGTATAGAAATGAGACTGGTTATAGCATCAACTCCCCATGAAGGTGTTTAGTTCTTTGAGAGAATGTGAAAGAGAAGCTTCTTTATAATACTATAGTTGAAAATCATAAAATGTAATGGGCATAATACACATCCTGTAAAGGAGTTGTCTATGCAAGAGCAATAGCGTTTTAGTAGAATTACCCAACATTTTCATGCCCTTAATAGTAGACAGAGCTTTGTTGGAATAGAAATGAATATGTTAATGAAAAGAGAGTTTTCTGTCAAAGATGAATCCAAGATATCTCTACTTGTCCTTTGGTCATAAAATAGGTTCTCCTAATGGTCCTAAGTCCAGAGGAGGAGGATTGAAATTCTTTGTGGTTCTGGAGAAGTAAAAAACCTCTGATTTGTTATGTTTAATTATAAGGCCAAATTGTTTGAAAAGAGAGGAAATGATACTATAACTATAAAATGAATTTGCATTTGATTTTTTGTAACTTTTTCTTTGAGAAATAAAGATACTATTGTTCACAAAAGAAATAATAGAAACAGAAATAATAGATAAAAAATTTTGAGATCTTTTTTCAAAAATATGAAAAATAGAGGTGATATAGAGTGCAGATAATATGAGAGAAAGGGTGAAATCTTAATCCACACCTACATCTTCCCTGAAGGAAGAAAAGACAAAGTTGTTCTATATATATTGGGTTTTCCTATCAATCAAATAATTGGAAAAGAAAAGAGAGATTCTTGGGTCAAATCCAGCTTTGTCCAAAATCAATGGAAGGAGCTGATGGTTAAATGATGAAAAAAATTGAGCTATATCAAAAGACAAAATGCTTGTATAAAGACCTTAAATCTATTTAGTATAAATTAAATAAGTTAGATATAAGCTTGCATCTAGAGTAGAACATTGTTTCAATTCTTCTAATTGGTTTGGGTAAATGAAATTGAAAGTGATTGGGTGGATTTGAAGCCTTTTGCTAATAACTTTTTCTATAAGCTTTCCAAACTAATATGAACTTAAGACCTTAGAGTTAATCAAAGAAAAGAACCTTATATTAGAATTAATACAAGAGAACTTGATAGGGAACTCTGTATAGGATCATATACCTTATATACCTAAACTAATAGTCTGTATTCTACTATATTAGCCTATCCTAAATAACTATGTATATAATATACTATATAACATCATTCTTCCAGAATATTCTACTATTTTTTATCATGATACATGATTGTATGACTGTGACCTGTGATGTCATACCAAACTCTAACCCTAGTTCCCAAAATAAAAGAAGAAAGAGAATAAGAAGAAAGGAATTAAAAATATATAGAGTTTACTATCTTTAATTCTGATACAAACATTGTTATAATTCAAAGACCTTAGAGTAAGTCAAAGAAAGGGAACCTTGTATTGGTTAACACAAGAGAACTTGATGGAGTTTTTAGGTATAATGTATTTATCTTATATACACTTTGCTTATAGTCTATGCTATACTAACCTAGCCTATCCTAAAGAGATATGTGTAAAACATGCTGTAATGATATTATTGCTTCTAGAACCTTCCATCACATTCCATCATGAGATGTGATCATGTGACTTTGTGACTGTGACATATGCCATCATATTAACCCCTAACTCTAAGTTTCAAAATTGAAAATAAAAGAAATTGAAAATAGAAATGAAAAAGAAATTAAAAATAATTAGAGTCTACTATCTTCAACTCTGACAGGCATGTTAAGGAGAACAATAGGATGAAGAAACTTTAGAGAGTTATATGCTAGTTTGTTTAGTTTGAAAATAATAATTGATATCAATCTCTTAAAATGTGAGAGCCAAAAGCCAAGATTAATACATACATTAGCAATGTTAACAAAGTTTGTGATAGATTTATTGTTGATCACCATAATTTCAAAGTAACTCCATAATATATGATCAGATCCTGAGGTGAATGAGCTACTGCATGTTCTAATAGTATTAGTAAATTTTGTCTTGGAAAAATGCAACCACTTAGATAAAGATCTTAATGGGACTTTGTTAAATAAACATAAATTGATATACTGATCTTGAGCTAAATTAAAGGTTTGGTGAAGAGCTTGCCAAATATCTTCTAATTTGATACATAGGTGTCTATTGAATTAAATGGCCTTCATAGCTGGCAATTTGCATTTCTTGATCTAGTTTATAATATTCCAAGATTTCTTGTTTCTTAATGTGATTTCTTGAATTTTCTCATCAAGGAATAATTTTTTTTTAAAATCAACAATTTATTACATGGAGTATGAGGGCAAACTGTAGTAGCTACTTTGTAACTATATTAAATAGAACTAAAAGAAAAAGAAAAAGAAGAGAAGTATAAAGAAAAGGTCTATAATACAAAACAATTAAGAAAGTAGAAAGACTACATACTTATTTAGGTTGAATTCCAAAAATGTGATGAACTGACCAATTGTGTCTTTCTTTAGATTCCAGTACTTGTTAAACCTTCTATAGTCATAGAGGATGTGATGTTTTGATTTAATTGGATAAAATCTATACAGACAACTAAACTCTTCTCTTGGGAAAAATCTGAGTCAGTATTCTCCTATAGAAGTATGATTAGTAATGGCTTGAGTAGCTTGAGTGCACAGTAAATTTGAGGAATCAGATTGTTCAATCTATAGACCTTCTTTCATATAGGAGGATTTGATAATTATATAATCATTGTTTAGAAGATTAAGAAAGTTTTTTCTTTTGAGATTTGACATTCTAAAAGTTTCATACTACTACTTGATGATGTTATTACTTTCCTCCTTTTTGCTGAGATCCCATGACATTTTACAATAATAAAGTGGAGTAAGGTTAAATTTCTGAATGTTTGTTGAAGAACACTTGAAGTTCTTTAGATATTACTATTGATTGAAGCTGATAAGGATGTGTAAACAAGTTGAAAATTTTTTGTACTATATGTAAGACATCTGTAATAATAATAATATAAGAAAAATCAGATATTTGAACTGCCTGATTAATCCTATATCTGAGAGCAAATAGTTCAGCCTCTGTTGAAGTAATATTGATAGTATGATGAAGCATCTTCTTTAAGAGGTTATTGAAGGAATGAACATGAGCAATAGATGTGGCAATATTATTCTTGATACTAGTGTCTGAGATGATAATGACTGTATTTAGTTCTATTGATGCATTAAACAAAAACCAGAAAAAGAATCAATTAATCTAGATCCTGGACAAAATTTATTGTTTAAAAAGTCAAAAGATAGAAAAATTTCATTGAGCTAAATGTTAGTATCACTAATGGAACTCTTGAGTTTGTTTTGTTGTTTGGAGATTATGTTCTCCAAAGAAAAACAATATGGTTTAGAGAGTAGAGCATGCTTTTTTTCAAGAAGCATTTTGATAGCATGATTATGTAGAAGAGTAAATGTTCATAATTGATCACAACTACTTAATTTTTGAAGGTGGAGATGAATGAGGATTAGACCAGTGATAGTCTAGATTCCCATCATAAGCAAAGTGCAAAATGTATCTAAGATCCATAATGTTACTTGTCGTTACAGTTTGTTAAGCTTGTTGAGTGGATAAAAAAGATGTTTTTGATAAGGGAGAAGTCCACATGTTGAGTTTCCAAGCATTTTCATGCACTTGACTATAAACAGAGTTTTATTGGTATAAAATTTAATATGCTGATGAAACAAAAGCTTTCTATCAAAGATAAATTCAAGATAATGTTAAGAATCTTTGGGATAGAGAATGGGGCCTCTAAAATAGCTAAGATCAAGGGAAGGTGGGTTGAATAATTCATGTGATTTGGAAAAATGAAAGATTTCAGTTTTCCCATGTTTAATTACAAGTCCAAACTGTTTAAAGAGTAAGGAAATGATATTATAACTATAAAAAAGAAATGAATTGGTTTTTTTGAAAGATTTTTCTTGTGATATAAAAAGTCTATCATTTATAGAAGAGAGGAATGAAACTGGGATTTTTAGATTTTTTGCTCATTTTTCAAAAATATGAAAAATGGATGATGAATAGAGAGCTGATGAAATGAGGGATAAGGCAGAGTCTTGACCCACACCTATGTTCACATTGAAAAGAGAATAAAATTTGTTCCAGAGATATTAGGTTTTCCTACTAACTAGATAATCAGAAAAGAAAGAAGAAATACATGAATTGAACCTGGCTTTGTCTAGTATTAGAGGAATAAGTTAATAATTGAATGATGGAAAGAATTGAGCAATATAAAATGCCAAAGTACTTATTTGAATATTTTTAACCCATCCTGAGTGAATTATATGAGTTAAGAAATTACTTGCATTGGTGGTAGATCATTGTTTGAGTTTTCTGAGTTGATTAAAATAAATGAAATTTTTTGAAATCACTTGGAATTGTATTCTTTCTCCAATAGCTTTTTTGATCAGTTTTTCTAGCATAATAGGGTGAAAGAATTTAGAAGAGTCATAGGATGCCTTATTAGGCTTTTGAATAATGATTGATAATGACATCTTGAAGTAAAATGGCCAATGGTCAAGGTTTATACAGGTGTTAGTAATATTGACTATGATGTTTAAACATAAATCATTATTGACAACATATTTAAGGTATTTCCATGAAACTCTGTTTAGTCCTGGTATAGATAAATCACTACATTTTGCAATAGTGCTCTTGAGCTCTTCTTTTAAGAAAGATATTCACTCTGATATTTGTTTTGAAGAGATTTCATCTAAAACTTTATAATTGATCTGATAATCTTGAGCTGAGTTAACAACTGATGAAGTGTTTGCCACAGTTCATCTAGTTCTATTCATGGCTGACCATTGAAATACAATACTTCAATGGCTGGGAGTTTTTGTTTTTTGACCCAATTCATGAAGTTCCAAGATCTTTGATTCTTGGATGTGATTTCTTGAATTTTATTATTGAAGAATACCCATTTGGTCTTCTTAACAGAACCTTTAAAAACCTTCCAATCATCAATTGGTTTGGATATCCTATATTTTGCTAGCTTTGTCTGTCATTTTTTATTCCACCAGACTTGAAAGTATTTCATGATATTGATTCATTTTGAGTGTTTCTACCATATGAGATCCAAGCTCCTAGCAAATTCCTGAACAGTGAGTTCAAGTGATTCTTTATCCACTAAGTGAAAAGTATTGATTTATTTTGAACAAACTCTTTAGTAATGTGGATGTCAACCATTAGTGGAGCATGATCAGAAGGATGTCAAAATTCTGGAAGAATAGTAAGACTATCAAATTCCAAAGAGTTGGGTCTAAGAAATATAAGATTGATGACAGAGTTTGAACCATTGTTGTTATTCAAATATCTGATAGAAACAGAGTTAGTAGAATGTGAAAAATATAGATCAAAAGCATCTGCAATATCAATAAGTAAATCACTATGAACTGAATGAAAAAGATACAAAGGATCTCAATTACTGTTGTGGCAACCACTAGACACAAAGTCCAACGATCACACAACGAGTAAATCTCTTAAGGCGGATATCTAGTGGGGATTTCACAAGAGAACTCGACAAGGAGTCTCTTCTTAATTAGAGTCCTATATATACAAAGTCCTCATGG
>Ga0157368_1001210_pt1 | contig 11112 bp, 14 predicted proteins | sample AttbisABBM3_FD_113146 | JGI IMG/M metagenome (GOLD analysis project Ga0157368, IMG submission 113146) | Fungus gardens microbial communities from leaf cutter ant in Botucatu, State of São Paulo, Brazil - Atta bisphaerica ABBM3 | ecosystem: Host-associated > Fungi > Mycelium > Unclassified ...
GAGGAGTTCGTCGACATCCCGATGGAGGCGCACCAGGACGCGGCCTATCGGCAGCTGGCCAGCACACTGACCGCGGAGCTCCGCCAGGCCCTGGCACGGCGAGACACCACCCTACTCGGGGTCGTGCTCAACGTGCTGCTGGCCTGGCCGGACTGCTGTTTCCGGCCGGAGGTGGTGAAACACCCCCGGACCCGGGAAACCTTGGCCAGGGTCGAGGCGATCTTCGCGGAAGACCAGGCCAGCCCCAAGGAAGAGGCGCTGATCGAGCTGTGCCGTCAGGAGAAGGCGCTGGGCCGCAAGGTGCTGGCCTACACCGTCTACAGCGGCACCCGGGACACGACCAGTCGGCTCAAGCGCTTGATCGAGCAGGCCGGTCTGAAGGTGGCGGTACTGCGTGCTTCGGTCGATACGGCCCGGCGAGAGGATTGGATCCTCGACCAAGTCGACCGTGGCGTCGACGTGCTGATCACCAACCCGGAGCTGGTGAAGACAGGTCTGGATCTGCTGGACTTCCCGACCATCGTCTTCCTGCAGACGGGCTACAACGTCTACACCCTGCAGCAGGCAGCGCGCCGGTCGTGGCGGATCGGTCAGAAGCAGGCGGTACGGGTGCTGTTCTTCGGTTATGCCGGCAGCTCTCAGATCACCTGCCTGCAGCTGATGGCCAAGAAGATCGCCGTGGCTCAGAGCACGTCTGGAGATGTTCCAGAGTCAGGGCTCGATGCGTTGAACCAGGATGGTGATTCGGTCGAGATGGCGTTGGCGAGGCAACTGGTGAACGGATGACTAGAGCCCCTCCTCGGAGGGGCCTTTCGTTTAGCTATAGCCATTTGATAAGAAGATTTCGCAAGCTAAACTGCAGAACAGCCAAGACATTGCATTTAAACTCTCAAAAAATTTAGACTAGCAACATGCCAGCACAGAGACAGAGCAAAATGAACCTACAGCACTTAACTAGTACTTTCGACAAAGTTACCTACCTTCAGAATCTTTTAGTTGCCCGCGCCACTGGCAATGCTGCAGAGCCTAACGAATATGCCACACTTCGACTTGAATTACTTAGCGATGCCAGCATTGCGCAAAAGCTGCCACCTTTCATTAGACATCACGGCAGCCTTGAATCATTTTGGAGTTGGATAAAAGGCTTTCTCAGCTCATATGCTGAACGCCGAAACTATTTATCGGAACAATTCACACCTCTCCTAGATGAATTACAAGGACTTCCGACAACTGGCTTACCTCACCATTCTATCAGCTCGGCATGGATAAATCCTCAAGCCGCCACATTTACCAACGAGACTGTAGCACGCAATAAAAGAAATATATTTATCGTTCATGGCCGAGACAACGAGGTAAAACAGGAGGTCAGCCGCTTTATTGAGAGCCTTAATCTCAAAGCAATCATTCTTCACGAACAAGCAAGCTCTGGAATGACCATAATTGAGAAGATTGAAAAGTACACAAATGAAGTAGACTTTGCCATTGTACTATATACAGCATGCGATCAAGGAAGGGGCTATCACGAAGGAAAACAACATCCGAAAGATAGAGCGCGCCAAAATGTCGTTTTCGAACATGGCTATCTCATGGCGAAGCTTGGTAGAAAAAATGTTTGCGCCTTAGTAAAAGGAGAAATTGAAACACCCAATGACGTTAGCGGGGTAGTTTATGTTTCAATGGACCAGTATGGTGCATGGAAAATTGACATTGCAAATGAGTTGAGGGCTTGTGGATACCATATCACCCTTTAAATTTTTACAAATAGCCCTATGCCTATATGATTGATTAGAGCCTCATCAATCAAGGAATGGGGAGAAATGCTCTATAAGCGTGTCTTATTGCCGTAGAAAACTGCTCCCTGGCTGCCTTTCCTAGATCAGCCTCTAATTCTTCATGCCACCCGAGCTCATTACCTGGATCTTGGACACAAAGGTCACTATAGTATTCGATAGTTCCCATATGGCGACGTATAGCTTCGCGTCGCTGCTCTCTTAGCCGGCCAAAATCCGGATCCAAACCGAATATCCGTAACGTCTCGCGCCCTTTTGAGTCGTTGGCATCCTTAAGCTTGATAGAACCGTCTTGAATGAATACAAAGTACTCATCAGGGTCGTCAACGTCAGGCTTTACTAAGTCGCCATCATTGTACCCACCCCCTGAATCTTTACTTTTCCCGCAAGAAGTAGCGTTATTGCACGAGCCGAACAAATTAGACCATAGAAAGGTTTCAGCAGGAATTCTACTTCTCTGTCTAAAGTGCTCTATATGCTTATGCTTACTCAAAGCCGACTCACAATAGGCACACAATCCATCCTGCATTTTATTCAATTCAATCCATATTTCAGCCTTATCTTCCTCTTTCACACACCCCCAATTATCTCGACCGTGCTTAAATTTTTTCAGACAGTCCGGCTCCAGACCACGAATCAATCTTCGCATTTCAAATCTCTTTCTCAAAATTGATCTTGGCTACCGCACTCTTATTTTTCAGCTCTTTCAGCCTAATTAAGCGCTCACAATTTAGCAGCAGCGGATGATTCAATCCGTAATGATCAACCAAGTAGTCTCTAAGTCTTAGGCCTTCCACAGATTCATAGGTGCCTAATTGGATAAGGGATATATACTCACTTAGTGACCTTGTTGACCTCAGATCGGGGACCGGATCTATATCCATAACAGAAGCAAGGATTGACGAGCTCGCCACTCCCTCTGTCTGCTCGCTAGCAGAATCAACGTGCATTTCTAGCTCACCAGTTTCCTCATCCACACTTTCACTTATTATCCTAATGCATTCTGCTGGGACTGTTGAAAGTACCTGAGGGCTGTGGGTAGTTACTATGAACTGAGTAGTTGGAAAAGCCAGCATCAGGTCATTCAAAACTTTTTGCTGCCATGCTGGATGAAGGTGAAGGTCTATTTCATCCACAAGCATTATTCCTGGAGCTAGCAGCGGATACGTATCCTGATCGATGAACTCCTTCAATATTTTTTCGTCGTCTTCAACCCATTCTGGATTAAGACGCCTAAACAGATCCAACAAATCACCTATCGTATCCTCGCTCTTGCCTTCGGTAATCTCACCGGACAAATCACTTAGATGCTTATTTCCGATAGCCAATCTTCTAGCAAAGTCCATTGCAAGCGAAAGCATGCTTTGATAGCCCTGACTTAGCTGACTGACATAAAGAGGTGAAGCGCCGACTTTTGCATCTACAACAAACTTATGTTCACGATTGAAACGGGGGTTCCCATAATCGTCTCCCAGCACCTTCTTTAGAGTCTGCCTGACACAATGCAAAGGTATGCTGTATTCGTACTCTTCTGGGCGCCCTCCCTTGTTAGCTCTCAGCTCGGCAACCTCCTCCCTATCAAACCATTGCAGCATCTCCCGAAAGTTTCCATGCGCATTCATGCTATCGATCAATGCAGCAGTGGGATAATCATAAGATTGCTGACTAGCCCGCAGCCTTTGGGGGATTTCTATATAACCTCGTTGCGCCCCATAGTATGCAAAGACCGGGACCGGCTTAGAACCTCCCGAGTTAATGCTATCTACAATTGCAAGAAGGCGCTCCGCGAGTCTTGACGCTTTCCTACGGACATCGGCTCTATGGATACCAGAACCAAGTTTTGTTGAGCGTTTCTGAACGATCCAATCCATGCCATCGTCTAAACTCAAAGAAACTCTAACCTTATCTGAGGCAACCCATCTCAACTTTCCTGCCTTCGTACTACTTTTTTCTAAGCGGATATCTGTATCCTGAAGACTTTTTGCTGACAATCGATTATTAGCTGATGACAAACCTCTAACTATGGGCGACAACCCGATAGCTATACTGTCCAAAATAGAGGTCTTTCCCCTTCCATTTTTTCCGACAATAACAGTAAGACGGGGATGCAGGTCGAGATCAAGGCTTTTAAAGCACCTGAAATTTTCCAGAGACAACTTAGATAGCCTCATCAAAACCTCTTAATCAATCCTGACTTTATAACCTAGCACCAGAAGAGATCTACACAACAACCTGATCTTTCCATTTGCGCTTTACAGTAGACAGGCTTACTCCCAATTTTTGGGCCACAACCGACTGACTAAGTCCGGCACGTTTTAGCTCGCCTATCAAAGTACTTGATACTTTCACTGGGCGTCCTAGCACACGTCCAACTACCTTCGCTCTTGCCAGTCCCGCCAATGTTCTCTCAATTAACAGATCACGCTCGAACTCTGCTACCGCTGACAACACCTGCATAGTCATTTTTCCAGCAGGACTGGTCAAATCAACCCCGCCTAAGGCTAGACAGTGGACGCGAATTTCTCGAGCAGCGAGCATTTCGACCGTGGACCGCACATCCAGAGCATTTCGGCCTAGGCGATCCAACTTGGTAACTATGAGCACGTCGCCTGGCTCCATGCGCTCCAGCAGCTTTTGAAACACCGGGCGCTGCGAAGCCGGTACTGACCCGGAAACAACATCGCTAAACGTCCGATGTGCTTCGATCGCAAAACCTGCCGTCTTGGCTTCCAGCTCTTGATTCGCTGTGCGTTGATCAGAGGTGCTCACCCGAGCGTACAAAAATGACCTGCTCACCTCAGCTCCGGCATCATAAAGGTAGTCTCATAATTAAACAGGTATCATATATAGGAAACCCTAGATTTTGATACCGTCAAGTTACCATGCATCCGCCGGATTCATTAACGAACGTTTTTGATACCAGCGATCCGTCAGATTTGCCAGACCTGGTCGATTCGGGTTGTAAAGCCCTGGCTGAGCAACTCGCGCCGCATGCTCCATCCTGGTGCCTCGCGGATCCGCGCTGCGCGCAAGGTGCCACGGCCGTACTTTCGGTTCACCGCATCCAGCGTGGCCATCAGCTGGCCAGCAATAGCAGGCTGCGCAGGCGTGAAGAGGTCACCGGTGATCTCGCCGCGCTGGCAGATTTCAGCCAGCAGGATCTCGGCCTTGGAGTACGCGTACCCTTCCCGGAAGATCCGTGCCAGCCCGAACTGGGCGTACTGGATCAGCACCCGAGTGTCATCAGTGGGATAGGGCAGCTGTAGGGTCACACTATTGGCATAGCGGGGCTGCTCGGGATTGAACATGCCGGTCTGGATTCCGACACGAAGCACCTGGCACAGGGATTTCTGGGCTCTGAGCTTTTCCGCAGCCCGAGACGTGTAGCTGGCCACCGCCTCGGCCAGTGCTGAGTGTTGGTACTGGCGGGTACCAAACATACGGCTGCTGCAGATCATTTGCTTTGGCGGCTCGACCTCCTCGAGGTCGAGACACCGTACTCCCCTGAGCTCCCGGGCAGTCTTTTCCAAGACGACGCTGAATTGCTTGCGCAACGACCAGGCATCGTATTGGGCGAGGTCCCAAGCCGTCTGGATGCCCAAGGCCTCAAGCTTCACCTTGAGCCGGCGGCCTACACCCCAGACTTCGTCGACCGGCAGCTTCCGAAGCACCTTGTCGCGCAGCTCCGGGTCACGGAGATCGACTACCCCGCCGGTGCGATCAATCCAACGCTTGGCAGCATGGTTGGCGAGCTTGGCCAGCGTCTTCGTGTTGGCGATCCCAACGCCAACCGGGATCCGTGTCCACTGGAAGACTTTGTCCTTGATCGCTCTTCCCATGTCGATCAGCGGCTCTGGTATACCGGTCAGATCAGCAAAGCACTCGTCGATGCTGTAGATCTCATAGGCGGGTACCAGGCTCCCAATCGTCCGCATCACCCGGTCACTGACGTCACCGTAGAGCGCGTAGTTGGAACTGAACGCCTGGACGCCATGCTGACGCGCGAATTCCCGCAGTTGGAACCAGGGCGCTCCCATGGAGATCCCTAGCTTTTTGGCTTCTGCCGACCTTGCGATCACACAGCCATCGTTGTTGCTGAGGACCACCACCGGCACGCCGTTCAGATCAGGCCTGAACACTCGCTCGCAGCTGCAGTAGAAGCTGTTGCAATCGATGAGCGCATAGACTTGTTCAGGCATGACCGAGGCGCCGCAGGCAATCGGTAGCGATGCCCCAGACCTCGAATTCATCCTCCTCCCGCACTGGGATCGGTTTGTAGTGGCGATTGGCCGAGTGCAGCTCGTACTGGCCGCTGGCATTTCGCTGTAACGTCTTGATCAACGGCTCTCGGTTGAGCGCCGCGACGACAACATCGCCTGGCACCGCTTCACGTGCCCGCGTGATGATCAGCAAGTCATTCGGAAAGATGCCCAGGCCTATCATGCTGTCTCCGGTTGCTCGGACGATGTAGGTGTGGGGGGCCTTGATGTTCAACAGGTCGTCGAGCGAAATGACCGATTCGAGGTGATCCTGCGCCGGTGACGGAAACCCGCAAGGGACGCGAAAGAGGAAGACCGGTAAGGCCGTTTCAGACGGAGCCAGATTGGCGACAAATTCGATAGACATGGCAAAGCGAGCCTCCTTTCGTCAGACTGTGTATTTATACAGTTAGCAAAAGGCTAGCTTCGCTGTCCATTGAGCATCACTCGTCGCCGACGATCGGAGATTTCCATGTGTGGCCGTTTCGCTCAGTACCGTACCGCGATTGAGTATCTGGAGGCGCTGCGCGCGGACGTCTCGGACTTCAAGACCGGCCTTGAGACACGCCCCATCGGCCGCTACAACGTCGCGCCTGGGACCCGGGTACTGCTGCTCAATCGGCAGGATGATGGCCTGCACCTGGATCCGGTGATGTGGGGCTACCTCCCTTTTTGGGCGCGCAATGCCAGGCGCCCGCCGATGATCAACGCCCGTGTCGAGACGGCAGCGACCAGCAAGATGTTCAGAGGGATCTGGAAGACCGGGCGCGCCCTAGTGATTGCGGATGGCTGGTACGAGTGGAAGAAGGACCCGGAGGATCCAAAGCGCAAGCAGCCCTACTTCGTCAGGCTGAAATCCAAGGAGCCTATGTTCTTCGCCGTTATCGGCCAGTTCCGAACGGTAAATCAAGAGCCGCATGAAGATGACGGGTTCGTCATCATCACCGCAGCGTCCGATGCCGGGATGATCGACGTCCATGACCGCCGACCCCTCGTTCTACCCCCAGACGTCGCCCGCGAATGGATCGATCCAGAACTTTCCGAAGATCGTGCCGCCGAGATCGGCCGCGAGGAAGCTACTCCAACTGATGCCTTCGAGTGGTATCCCGTGAGCAAGGCGGTGGGCAGCGTGAAGAACAACGGCCCCGAACTTCTAACCCTGATCGACAACCCCCTACTGTGAGCACGATGCCCAACTCAACCACACAACGAGATCTCTCCTACTGCACTCTCGCCCTACTGTTGAGCGCCCGTATTCATGGCACTGATGAAGCAGTCCGAGCTACCGCCAGGCGGTGTGTAAAGCAGCTGCCAAAGCGCCAGCGAGACTTGATGTACAACGTGATTCAGAGCGGGGAGCCCCTGCGAATGGTAAGCATGATCGCGATCAATCTAGATTAAGTCCTGTAGTTGGGGCAGGGCGGCGGCGCCAGGCTGCGCTTGGCGGATCTAGCTTGGCTTGACTAATGAGTGTCCGAGATGACAGACAGCAGCAATGCCGACGAACATGAAGATGAGGGGACCAAAATCCGATGCCAGGCCTTGCTGGTCGAGCGGATGGCCACTGAGCTCTGCAACAAAGACCAGCGTGATCATTGAGAAGATGATCGCAAAGGCGCACCCAAGTGAGATTTTGTAGCCCTTCATCAAATGCGCGGCGCGCTTTGACCATACGTTGTTATTCATAGCCCTCTCCGATACAAGTTTCACCCTCCCAAGAACATCACCAAATTCACACGCCGTCAAAGCTGGCGACTCCAATCCGGAATGGCTTCCACTCATTTTCAGGAGTACCGGGAAGGCAGATCGCCACGGTCACCTGTTGTCCAGCCTGCGGATCGGCCGGCCTCAAGGCGACGTGACGATAGACCGTGAAGTCGGGTCTGAACATCGTCGAGCTTTGGCTCCGATGGTATTCCCAGATCCCATACCCATTCGAAGTACTCACCTGGCGCTCCAGGTTGATAACCCTCCCCGTTTCCAGCCGAATCACCAGCATCCTGATAGCCCCTTCGCGAAAGCTAACAGCATAACCCGCCTGCTTCGCTCAGCCGGCAGAAGGGCGACCTATGGGCAGATCAAGCCTGGATCCTAACCTCCTGAGACCTGGATAAGGTTTCCTGCTGACCCCCTTCAGCGCTTCTGCGACCGTGCACGGCATCCTGTGCGAGGTCCCCTATGAAGCGCCCTTCCCTATCACAAACGCTCGCCGCCGCCGGCTTTACTGCCTTATCTGGTGCCTGCCTGTATCTCTATGTGGAGCTGTCCCACGTCAATCGCGACCTGAACGCTGCAGCTGACCAGAACACGGTCCACGCCATCACCCAGCGTCTGGACAAGATGCAGGACCAGATGGATGGCTTCGCGGGTGGCAAGCCGGTCCAGGATGCGGACTTCCGGGCAAGCCAGCAGGCGCTGTCCCAACGGATCGATACCGCCCAGGCGATGCTAGTGGAGATACAACGCGCCAATCAGACTGCGCTGCAGGGCATGGCCCAGTCCGGCGACCTGGTAGTGCTCGAGGCGAAGATCGAAGGCCTGCAAAACGACCTTGGCGACCTGCGCAAAAAAGCGGTGGAACCTGCCAAGGCACCGCCCCCGCTGGTCGTTCCCAAGCAGCGCAGCGCTCCGGTATCCGCGCGCAAGCTGGAGCCGCTCAAGCCGGTCGACACCCCTCCCCCCTTCACCGTAGTGGGCATCGAGTACCGCGGCGGCGAGCGCTTCCTCTCCGTCGCCCCTCCCGGTAGCACCCAGCTCAGCGAGCTCTACCTGGTGCGCCCGGGCGATAACGTCGGCGGTACCCGCTGGCGGCTGGCCAACCTCGACGACCGCCAGGCGCAGTTCAGCGTCGATGGCGCCACCCGCACCCTATCCGTCAAGTAGTTGAGGCATCCCATGCGCCCCCTGTACTCCACCATTTCGGCGACCCTGACGCTCGCCTGCTTACTGATCTCGACGCACGTGTCTGCTGCGATGCCCTCGTACAAGGAGGTTGAAAGGTTCGAAAGAGAAAAGGGAACCGATGAGCGCAACAGCAACGCTCTTCAGCCAAGGGAGATCCCCTCCACTGCGCTTCAATCCTCGCTCCCGCCTATGGATGAGGCCAGTGCGCGAGAATGGGGCCTCAGCAGCCAGGAGTTCCAGCGCTACCGGACCCTGATGCAGGGTAGTCGCGGCGTCTATTCGCCCGGGCTGGATCCGCTCACCGCCCTGGGCATCGAGGCTCAGTCCGATGCGGAGCGGCGCCGCTACGCCGAGCTGCAGGTTCGCGCCGAGGCGCAGCGGGTGCAGAAGGAGCTGGCCTACGACCAGGCCTACCGCGACGCCTGGAATCGTTTGTATCCGAACCTGCAGCCAGTGCAGGCCGGCGGTCAGGTAGCACCTCAGGCCAGTCCAGCCGTACGTGGCAATGGACGTCTCGCTGTGTTCGTGAGCGATAGCTGCGCCGCCTGCACCGAGCGGGTTCAGGCGCTGCAGAGCGCTGGCCAGGCCTTCGACCTCTACTTGATCGGCAGTCAGAACGACGATGCCAGGATCCGCCGCTGGGCCGTGCTCGCCGGCATCGATCCGACCAAGGTGCGCACGCGGCAGATCACGCTCAACCACGACGCTGGCCGCTGGGTTCAGCTGGGCCTCGGTGGCGAGCTGCCGGCGGCTGTCCGCGAGGTGAATGGGCAATGGCTCCGGCAATGATCAAGGCGCTCGGCGCCGGCGTGATTCTACAGGCGCTCGCGATGGGCGCATTGGCGGCCGAGACTCCGCCGCCGGCCTACCAACTGGCTGCCTATCAAGCAGGCATTCCTTCCGAGGTCCTGTATTCGGTTGCCCTGCAGGAGAGTGGTACCCGCCTGCGCGGCCAAGGCACGCAGCTGGTGCCCTGGCCGTGGACGCTCAATGTAGCGGGTGCTGGCTATCGCTTCGCCACCCGCGCCGATGCCTGCACCGCGCTGCTGCTGGCCTTGAGGACCGTGGACCCCAAGCGAATCGACGTCGGTATCGCCCAGATCAACATGGGCTGGAATGGCGCTCGCTTCGGCCGGGGCATCTCGCCCTGCTACGCCCTCGATCCCTACAAAAACCTCGACGTCGCCGCCCGGATGCTGGCCGAGCTGCGTGCCCAGGGCGGCGACTGGATCAACGTCGCCGGCCGCTACCACCGTCCCGCCGGCGGCGCGCCTGCCGCCAAGTACCGCGAACTCTTCGCCAAACACCTGAGCCGGGTTACCGGCCTGACCTTGCTGGCCTCAAACCCATGAAGCAGATCCTCTCGCTCCTCATCCTGACTGTGACCCTGCCACTGGCCGCCCAGGCCACCAGCCTCACCGTGGTCGAAGACCGCGGCGGTGTCTCCGCCCTGCCCTATTACCAAGGCCTCAATCCAGAGCCCGCGCAGACGCTGCACCAGGCACCGGTGCCGCAGCCCACCCTGGCGCAGGGTTTCCCGGTGCGATCGCAGCGGTTGACTCCCGGCACCGTCCAGGGGCGCGCGCTCAACGCACCCGGCCTGCAGCCCTTCTTCCTGATCGGGGACGACGAGTTGTCTCGCCACTGGCTGGCCAGCCGTGGCGAAACGCTGCGGCGCCTCGGTGCTGTAGGCCTGGCCGTAAACGTCGCCAGCACCGATCGCCTCGCCGTGATCCGCAGCTGGTCCCCTGGTCTGGCCATCAATCCCGTGGTCGGCGACGACCTGGCGGCGCGCCTCGGCCTGGCCCACTACCCCGTCCTCATCACCGCCACCGCCCTCGAGCAGTAGGAGGCTCCTATGCCCAGTCCTCAATCGCCCTACCTGACCCTGGTGATCCGGATGCCGAGAGGTGCGGCTGCGCGCAGCGCGCTCGCTGGAGATGTCGAAGTCCTGGTCGACCTGCACGGCGGCGAGATCACCGGCCGGTCACTGGACGACGAGATGACCCTCTGCGAGAGATTCGAGGCGGCGCTACCACCCGGCGAGGCCGAAGCGATCCGCGAAGCGCACGCCGCCGGGCTGCCGCTCCAAGGCGCTGACGAGCTGGAGCCCTGACCGTGGCGCGCAACCATGCCCTGGATACCCTGCTGCGACCCGC
>Ga0157368_1001211_pt1 | contig 11102 bp, 5 predicted proteins | sample AttbisABBM3_FD_113146 | JGI IMG/M metagenome (GOLD analysis project Ga0157368, IMG submission 113146) | Fungus gardens microbial communities from leaf cutter ant in Botucatu, State of São Paulo, Brazil - Atta bisphaerica ABBM3 | ecosystem: Host-associated > Fungi > Mycelium > Unclassified ...
ATAGAGATACAAGCATATCAATGTAGTGATATAATTAGTTACCTTCTAAAATTAGCCTGACAGCTGCTATGACAGATGACAGCTCTCATCAGGTATGAGTTTTGATCATGTGATGGAAATAGCTTGCACATGAACCATCACTCTTTTATATATATATCTTTGTGTTTGAGAATTAGACTTCAGACTTAATAATATTATTTATTATCAATCTTTATCCTTTATTATCTACATTGATCTTAATCATCATTGTCATCATTATTGAACTTCTGAATCACTCCTAAACCTCTGAGAGTGCATCCAAGGTTTAGATATTACAAATAAGTAAGTAGTTCATTTTATAATAGAAATTACATAAGAAAACTTAATGGAGTTTCTAGTACAAACTTGTTTATCTTATATATGCTAGGCTACTGGTCCATACTATAGTATCATTAACCTACTCTAAAGGCTATGTGTTATTTATAAGGTTAACATGTGTCAAACATATTGCAATAATATTATTTCCTTTCAGAACCTTCTACTATGCTTTATTATAACATGTGATTGTGTGACTGTGTGACTGTAACTGGTATGTAATACTGAGTCATGTTATGTGATAATTTGTGACAGTAATATGTATTATCATGCTAACTCTAATCTTAAGTCTTAAAATAAAAAATAAAAATAAAAAATAAAAATAAAGTCTATTGTTCACAACTCTGACAATTGAGTCTTGAGTTGTAACAGTTTTAAAAACAATATCTAAAAGAGTTCTAGTAGTAAAGTAAGAATATTAACTCAACAGGCTTTGTAAAGTTAGCAGTAGTGATTAAGGCTTACAAATAGAAAAGTAAAAAGACTACAAGTATTAGCAGTGTTTAGAACTTGAGTTTTAGTATAGTAGTAGATATCTTTATATCTATATCCCCTTCTAAATTACTACAACTCAAAGTAAGGAGTACTAGTTAAAAATTAATATTCTAGAAGTCTAACAAATAAGTAAACCATGAAGCTATAGAGTTAAGATAGTGAAATTCAGCTATCTAATCAGAGATAAATATATTCATAGCATTCTTCTAAAAGCTTGCTTTTAGGTCAAAACTTTTTTTACTTAATCAAATACTAATATCTCTTGTGATATCAGTGGCTATTTGAGATCTTTTCCACTTTTTACTCTTTTTCTCTATTGATAATAACTAAGTTTGAAAAGATACTAGAATGTCTTCTAGTGATTGGGTTGTTAAAAGTAATAGTAAGTTTGACTAAGTAGTATTAGCTAATATGATTAGATTAAGGCTACTGATATTAATAAGAATTTAGTCTATAGTGAATGTCAGTTGAGTAGTGAGATATAAAGAACTAGTAAAGAAACAAAAAGTAGAGAAGCTAAAACTAATTAAAGTAGAAAGAGTTAAAGAGTAGAAGGTGAAAAAAAATATTAAAAGAATAATAAAAAGAGTAGAAAAGTACTTCATACATTAAAAGAGGTTTACAGTAAAGTATGATATATGAAAAAAGGAGAACTTGAAAAATACAAAAAAGTAGTAGCAGAATTTGAAGAAAGAATAAGTCTAGAGATTAGAGGACAAGAAGAGTTAGAAATGATGAAGAAAAAGAGCTTTAAAAGAGAAGAGTTCATAAAGAAGTATATAACAAAGATGTTATATAAACAAAAAGAAATTTGAGGAGAAAAATTTAAAGAAGTTAGAAAAGAATTAGTAGAGATAAAGGTCTGTTTTTCTAATAGAAAAACTTTGAAAAGATGATTATATCAGAATTACAAATAATAGATTTTATTTGTTTTTTTATCTTTTATTTTATTTTGTTTTAGTTTTAATTTTTCTTATTCAGACTTAGTTAAGAGATTGTGATATAATATACATTATAGTTACAAATATCATAGTCATGGTCATAATATCACATGACATAGAAGAAAAACATAGAAGATTCTAGACCAGATGATATCATGCAATATAGGTATAGTATATTGGTCTTATAAATAATGCATGGATTTTAGCATAAGTTAGTTATAGATATGTACAAACTATAGTCTATAATATATAAAAAAACTAGTTTATACTGAAAACTTTATTGAGTTCTCTTAGGTTACTTAATACAAGAGTTAGTCTTTTATTCAATGCTTTGGACTTGGAAATTATAATAAATATAAGATATCTAGAATATAGCTCAAGCTTAATGTTTATTTGTAAAATCTTGTAACTAAAACAGTAGATAATAATCTTAGCTTCTCACTTATATGTTATGCCAACTATTTATTATATAGTTGTAATTTCAGGTAAAATCAAAGTTTAAAAGTATGTAAGAAAAGAAAGTAAGTTGCTAAAGTTTAATTCTCAGACTTAGAAAAGAAAATAGTTAAAGGAATATCATGGAGATCTATGACTAAGGGCATACTGATATAGAAGATGTTTATAACTAATAAGAGATTTTATTCATGAACAGAAAACAAATACCTCAGATATTTCAGAAGTCAGTCTATAATACCTGATTAATATGGACTACTAGAGTATTTGGAGCAGTTATTATCTTTAAAAAATCTTATTTAGTTCTCTTAGGTTTTTTCTAGAGTTTTGAAGTATGCTTCATGCTTCTACCCAGTTATTTTAATACCTTCTCTATAATCTGTAAGTTAGATTATATCTATTAGACTTTGTTTTATACTCTTGTTAACTCTAGTTCTACTTATTACTTTATAAATTCCAAATTTGCTCATTTTCACTCTTTTCCAACTTTTCCAACTTCTCTCATTGAATTCTAGTTATTTAATAGATTATAAAACATTATTTTGACAATCATATTTATATCTATTTTTTATTTAAGAACTAAAAAGCAGAAAAAGTAAAGTAATATAAAAGTTTAGATTTATACTTTCACTAGAATAAAATTAGCTTATCTGATAAAATATCACATCCAACATATTATTATTATGACTTAAATTCAAGTGATAGAACCAAAGACAACTTCTATATTGAGTAATATAAGAGAACTTAATAGAGTTCCAAGTATAAACTAATCTATTTTATATACTTCAGACTATAGTCTGTATACACACTACAACTAACCTATCCTAATGTTCATATACTTTTTATAAGACCAATATATTATTGCTATACTATATGATATTATCTATTCTAGAACTTTCTATAATCTTCTCTATTACATGATTATGTGACCTGTAATAGTGACATATGTGACCACTCTGTGACAAGTATTATGCATGATGTCATATTATATCTTTTACTTAAGTTCAAAAATAAAGAAAAAAAGGAAAACCAAAATTAAAAGATGACAGAGAAACCAATAATTGTCAAAGTTGTGAACAATAGACTTGATTTTTTTTTGTTTATTTTAATACTTTTCTATTATTACTACTTTCTAGGATTTCCATACCTGCTTCTCAGACTTTTATATCTATCTTTGAGACTTTTATGTTTTTTTCTAAGTAATCTCATATCACTTGTGAGAAGATCTACTAGACCTATGAATAACTCTATTAACTTATCTATTATTTCAACTGATTACTGTGAATTTACTAATATATTTAGTAAAGCAAAGACTAAAGTTTTTGTTTCTCATTTTTATAACTTCTTAATTAAGAAAAAAGTTGGATTGCTTTGTTTCTGATTTTTGTAACTTAACTACATCACAAAGAAGGATTAATACTTACTCTCATTTATCTTCAGTTTTCAAGACTCCTTATAAAGCTTATGTTTATTCCTAAATAGACTTTTTCTATGCCTACTATTTTATCTATATCACTAAAGATATCAAATGAAAGACTGCTTACTACTTTCTATATCTGTTATAGATTCTTTAATATTATATTTAGCCTTATGAATACTTTCATTGCCTTTCAATGCTTTATTAATAATATCTTCTCTAATTTTCTTAATGTTTGTGTAGTCCATTGTTAGAGCAACTGAAGGAAAGACATAGAGTTTACACTTCAAGTTTCAGAAGAAATCTAAGTCATATTTTTCAGATACTGTACAAATAAGTTCTATTTTTAGAGAAAACCTCAGAAAATAGAATGAGGTTTCCTAAAGATGGTAGCTATTCTAAATACTCTAAAATATCTAGATAATAGCATTTGTTGGAGTTTGAGAGTAGAAACAATAAAGTTGATTTGCTGAACCCTATAAGTTTGACAATGGTGGTTGGATTTCTATTACAACTTAAACTCAAGTGAGAGAGTAAAAGTACAACCTTGTATTGATTAACACAAGAAAACTCAGTAGAGTTTTTATTATGAGTTATATAGATAAGAATCATCATATTATATAATATATAACATCATCCTTCCTATATATTATATGACATTACAACTGTGACTGTGATATGTGTAATGTCACATTATTTCCCTTTACTAAGTTCTAAATAAGAAAAGAATAGAGAAGTATAGAGAAGAATTGAAACAGAAAAATAAGAGAGATTTAAATATTGGGAGAGAAATAAAAAAAACAAGTCTACTATCTTCAAATCTGACAATTTCATGGTCTGAAAGAGATAGAGAACTCTAAGAATTTGACAATAGATATTAATAGTGTTTATGTTTTGAAATTTTGTGAAATAATAGATCTTCTTATGTCATAGTGTGCTTGAACCCTTATATTTTCTTTTGATTTTCTTTTTCTTTTATCTATTTTCTTTGATTTGATTTCTCTTTTTCATTTATTTTATTTTTCCTTTATTTCTTGAATGATGAAGTGGCATATGATTATGGTCATATGACATGTTATAGGCCTAGAATCTGGAAGAAGGGGCTGGAAGAATGATATCAAGGTGTATATCAATAGCATATTCACCTTATAGTATACATATTATGCACTTATGGATAACACATAGACTTTAGAGTAGGGTATTTATTGCTAGCATGGACCATCTATATATTATATAAATAGTGTAGAAATACAGTGAGAACTTCTTGTTGAATTCTCTTGTGATCCCCATGAGATATTTCACTTATAAGTTTACTTTAGTAGTCTATAATGGTTACCACAATACCTTACATCTATCTCAACAACTTTCTTATTTATTTCAACAATATGTTCAGTCATACCAAACATGTTAAAAAAGTCTTTTGTTACCTTTACAAAACTAGATTATATAGGAAAGCAAAAAAATACAAGTTCTATTCTAAGCTAGTAGAATATTCTTTTTTCTTCTGGACTTACTATGACTAACAATGAAATCAATATTGACCTGAACCAAAGAAAGTCAAAGACACTTCATTTTTTTCTCAGATTTACTGATTTCTATCATAAGTTTATCTACAACTACTTGGATATTCTCATTTACCTTATTTAGAAGAATATCTCTTAGAATTTTGACAATTCCTGCTATTTCAACAATTTGAAGGTCTTCGCTTCTGTTTCTATTCTTATCTACTGGATCCCTAATACTCAACTCATTATAGAAAGAAATATCTCTAACTATGCTTTTTCATTTTTGTTTCTTGCATATTACTTACATATAGTGAGGTACTAAAGAACTCCTTGTTAAGTTCTCTTGTGATTATCACTTGAGTGTTGCTGCAACATTTGATGTCCAGGACAATAATCAAGAAGGAAATAACTGTGGAGATTCTATAAATACTGACTTCCAGTAGGAAGTTCAGATAACAGGTAACTGGACAATAAAACACAGATATATAATCAGATCATAGAAGCAAATATATTGCTAAATAGCTCATCTTTTATTGTTTCAAGTTGAATTTTTTTGGAGTTGATCAGAATTTGCAGATACTTTTTTATAATTGTTGAGTAGCATCAATAAGATTAATTCCCAAAGCAAAATTCCGGAAATTTTATTTTAGTTCTCATATTGCATCACCTCTTCTCCTCCCTCAGCAGTTTATCTAGCGTAACCTAACACAGTTAGAATCCATGTCCCAGGTGTTGAAAGACACACAATTATGAAGACAGGTTCCAGGGTAAATACCATTATTGTCGATAACATGTATTAATAACATATATCATACTCTGGGACACTCGACTGACCACTGTAGTAATATCTATCTATTTACAACCATACCATCGCCATCCCCTTGCAATGCTGCTCGGGTTAGCTTTTCTGACACTGGGCTTTTTGTCAGGCATCACACCTCAGTATTCTCGACGAGTAAAAATTGAAGAAAATTGCCTATGCTGTTTGATTGAAGACTACAGGAGATAGATACAGGAGCTTGACGAGTTCAAGAAATTGCCACCAAGGACTTGTCAAAGAATGACAACGAGAACCAAATCCAAAATCTTTCGACAGTCAGAAGTTTACCCAGATGTAATATAGCACACGACCAGATCATGGGTAATTAATCGTTGAAGATGAGATGCAAGCCCTTGACGATAGTTTCTTGGGAGCAGACACTCTTACTATGCAATTCCACAAGATGAAAAGAGACAAGAGAAGCTAGAGGGAAAAGAGAGAGATAAATAGCGGGCATAGAGAAGTAAAAGGAATCAGAGGAAAAGAGACAAAAGAAACAGATTAAATATTCACATGACCGGTAATGTCCACCAAGCTGTTGGGTTCGCCGTCCAACAGCCAGGGTAGATTTGATGCAGGAAGAGCATGAGTGCTGGTCACAAGGTCGATGCCAGCAACTACTGATGGGGCAGCAAGGAGATCAAGACTACTCGGCACAGCAAGGGCCTTCCCAATCTGGTTAGTCTTCGGACAGGCCAAGGGTGAAATTTGGAAATCTCGAAGATCGCTGGCATCTGGTCGCGACCATAATTCCGGTACGGTAGGAACCTGAGGCACAGAATGAACCATTGGCTCGTCAAGGAAGGTGCTCATCTGAATTGTACGATCACCCGAGGAGGATTCGGTTGAAGGGGAATAACTGAGGCCAGGAACGTCCGGGCTGGGGCTTTGGTTAAAACCGTCGGCAAAGGACAAAACGGTAGAGACCTGTTTCGGCATTGCAATGGTATGAGCGAGTTTCTCGAGAAGCTCCTACCTCAAGATCAGCAATGAGAGCAGAATTAGGGAATCTCTAATTACCTGGGTATTCTGGCGGCCAGAAGTGCTGGTTCGACTCAAAGGAAACGATGCAAAGATCTCCGCGGGTAAAGTCGAACTCCGATGGAGGACACGATTCATGTTGGTACTGGTGCTACTCGGTGGACGAGAATCGTAGCGTGCCAAAAATGACGATCGCGTTGCAGATATACTCAGGACATTGCTCTCACTCTGAGAGCGTACAACAGACCGGCTGTTAGAAGCGGCTGTGCCTATTGAAGAGGACACATTGACCAAAGAATTCTGAACGGGCGTTTTGCCGACCCAAAGGCGCCAGTTTAGGGCATCTCCCAAAGCACGTTCACAGCTACTGAGTTCTCTTGCTGGAAAGCCAGAAAGCTTTGACCAAGCTCTATTTGAATAACACTTATCCTGCATAAATTTTGAGGCGAGGATGAGCGAAGCGAGGAACGAGCGGCGGGGACAGAGCAGAGGAGAAGGGGGAGTGGAATTTGTGTAACCCGAATCATCTGGGGAACAAAAAACTTGATGTGAAGCATTCTGCAAGGATTTTAAACTTGGTCCGGAAGGTGCATCAGGGGCCTGAATATCAGCAAGGCGTACACTTGAGAAGGAATCCATGGAATAGGCCGCAGTGGGACATCTAGCTCCGAGCTTCTCCAATAAGCAATGCTCTGTCTCAAGTCGAAACTCTGTGGCGGGAAGTATGCAGCTAGATATATCAATGTTTCCATGTACATCCCCTGCTGATTTCTCTTTCCGGAGAAGAACAGATATCTTGGGTCGTATTGCTTCTAGGTAGCAGAGAGCAGTCTGGAGAACGCATCCAGAGGTGCGTGAACGTCGAATGACTTCGTGTACGAAACCTTTGATGGGGACGGAACCCTGTGCATCAGACCTGTTGATGGGCGCCAATAAAGTAGATGTCGACGTCTGACAAGACGATAGAAGATATTCTTCAGAGTCACCAGTAGCCGCTCCTGCGCGGAATGCAGTGTGGAAAGCAGGTGGAATATCCTGTGGACACCATATCTCGCCGAGCGTTTTGACAGCTTGGTCTATGAGCGCTCACCGATCAGATGGTGCGAAAATAAAAACGGTGGTGCATTTGACTGACCGACTAATCCAACAGCGAACTGCTTCTTGGAGGAATCTCGGGGTGGCGGTGTTTCTTTCTGATTGAGGGTGTGGGAAAATTTGGATTCTCGGAGGGTGTTGCTTGGGGGAGAAGAGATCGAAGATGAGGGGGTGCTGGATTGAGTAATTGAAGGGGATCTAATAGAGGAAGATTGAGATGAGACAGGGTTGTAGGGCTGCCATCGGACCCGGGGGCGGGTGGAGGAAGGAGCCCGATGCGCAAGTGTGTGTGTGAAAGCGTGCATGAGCTAGTAAGAGTTGGGATGCCAGAAATTGTCCAAAAAACACAGATAAGAGACGAGTGGTGGTTTAGTTAATTAAGTTAGAAGGTGGCAGTAGTAGCATCGATGGTAACGATAGAGGAAAGTGCAACAAACAGAACAGAGACAGTAGAGGCGAAGGCGTTGAAATGGGCAATTGAAATTGGAGGAAGGTGCATCAAATACATTGTGTCAGAGAGAGAGAGAGAAGGCAGGCGGATGTCCAAAGTCTGGGACCCGGACAATCCGATCACAGAGTCTTACTGATAAGAATCTGTGGGCTAGACGGAATCCAGAGAGACAGAAGTCAGGCTAGAGGTCAGGTTAGGGGGACACTGGATCTGTTTGGACCGGAAGAGGGCGAGAACGAGACTTTATAGCACAGCAAGTTGATTCCGGAGTCACAAAAGGCCCCTAACAAATAAGCACAAATAATGCCGCGTGTCCGAGTCATATCCGACTCAATTCTCCGTTGCCTCTGCCGTCATATTCTGAGTTATCACTGAGGCGCTGTCTTTCCAAGGACCCGGTGGAATCAAGCTCTTTCCCCGCCTCATTTGGTTGAGGTTGAGGTGGAAATCCATCGTGTCACTGTCTTTGTTTGGTTTTTCACTCTCACGATCTTTTATCCACGTGGATCATTCCCATTGATCCATTGGTTTCCTAGCATCCCACAGGCAATGCAGCTTTGCACTGGCCCCGGATCCAGAATCTGATGTTGTGCCCAAGGGAAATGATCCCTTTGTAGGAGCCGACGTAGCAATTGTGAGTCATGGTATCTCGGATGCGACGAGGACGGAGAATATGTTCCGGCCATTGTGTGCTTTGGTGAATGATCGGCCATGGATCTATAGGAGCCCTAACCCCTATTCATACCCTCCCATATTATAAACTGAGAGGCCATGGCTAGTTCTACCGGACAGCCTAGATTCTTACCGTGGTAGGATAATGCCTGCATCATGAAGCATTGCATTGCTCTTGTACTGTGCCAGCAAATTAGGCCTCGCAGAGAGAGAGTTCTGCATTTATATATCGCAACAAGCAAACTACTGCTGGGTCGCGGTTCTGGCCATTAGGCTGATTAGAATTGTATTATATTCTGTTGAAGCAATGTCGCTCTACGGTGTCATCTGTCCATTATCATTCCATTATCTGCAGCCATGTGACTGAAACGTTTCCCTTAGAGCACAGATGATGCTCAGTTATAAGTCACCAGTTGTGATTGCTTAGGGAGTATATTCTTCCAATATTGTGTTATGATTTTCTAGATCTATTTCTTATATGGTGTATATTACTATTTCTTATAAATGTCTTGTTCATTTTATCTCTACTATTTCATAATACCAGTATATTGATAATTGTGCTCCTATGCTCATCCACACTTATCTGCATAGAGTAATATATATCTCAAAGGCTTCTAGAATATGGAATGTGACTGAGGTGGGTATTTGGTACAATAATGTATAGCATATATATGTGAGGATAATAATAAGAGAGAAAATTTTAGATGAGACAGTGATAAAGGTCCATGCAATGGTCAAAGCATGTATAGAGGCTAATGCTACTTGATGCATTGATTTATCTTCAATATACTCTCTAGATTGACACATCCAGTTATTTACATAGCCCCATGTTAGAAACACAAAGATTGGACTCTATTTTATTTTTCTTTTCTTTTCTGTTCCTTTCAGTCTATTATATTTTTAGAACTAGGGATCAGTGGGATGTCACAGGTCATGGTCACACTATCACATGATCACATGCCATGATGAAAAATGGTAAAAGGTTCTAGAAGGAATGATATCATATTATGTATTATACACATAGTGGCCTTAAGATAGACACATGGTTATTTAGGGTAGGCTAAAGTAGTAGTGCACAGACTAGTATATTGTGGCAACCACTAGTCACAACAACCAATAATCACACAAGGCAGCAAAGCTCTCAGTAGGCTATCAATATGGAGATCACAAGAAAACTCAACAAGGAGTTTCTGCTGAATTACTACTCTATGTTTTATTTACACATGATCTGTGCTACAAATAAGTACTCCTGCCCTAATGTCCATATGTCATCCATGAGTGTACCATGTATATACCATGAGATAGCTATGCAGTTAGCATGCTCCCTGACATCATTCATCTAGTCTACTCCAATCTATTCTAGGCCTATGACCTCATATCATGTGACAAGTCATGTGACTGCAGTCACATACCTCTTCATTGTCAATAAAAAGAAATTCAAAGAAAAGAAATATAAAATCAAGAAAAATAGATAAAAGAAAGAAAAATATTAGTCCTCACATGTATCATAACATAGTAGTCTGAGGTATATAAGGTAAATGATCCTGTACAGAGTTCTCTATTGAGTTCTCTTGTGTTAACCTCATACAAGGTTCATTTACTTGACCAACTCTAAGGTCTTGAGTTTATAACACCCCAGCTCTCTTACAAACTTGAAAGTTGCATCCTATGATAGTGGTTTTGTGAACAAATGTCATATACAAGTCCACTCATCTGGAAATACATCCCTGTGGTAGAGTCACCTCCAAATCATACAAGCCTACCTTCCACAGTGGCCACCTTTCTCACAACACATCTTATAGTAGTGCTGCAACCCTTCTGATATTCCATCTTCCATGGCAGAGATACTCCTATTCAACTCAGTCTTCCATGACAGAGTTACTCCTGTCAGTGTCTCAACACTGAAACCTTCACTCGG
>Ga0157368_1001212_pt1 | contig 11096 bp, 7 predicted proteins | sample AttbisABBM3_FD_113146 | JGI IMG/M metagenome (GOLD analysis project Ga0157368, IMG submission 113146) | Fungus gardens microbial communities from leaf cutter ant in Botucatu, State of São Paulo, Brazil - Atta bisphaerica ABBM3 | ecosystem: Host-associated > Fungi > Mycelium > Unclassified ...
AAAAATCTAAAAATTCCAATTTCCATTCTCTCTTTTATAGATGATGGTCTTTTCATTTCTCAGGACAAATCACTTGTTGTTTCAAATGCAAATGGTTTTTGTAGTTATTCTTTAGATCACAAGGTGTTTTTAATACTCCTCTGCTTAACCTTATACCTCTAGGAGGTTCCATTTTACATCCTAAAAATACATGGTGTTATCTCAGATTCATTTTCAATCAAAAATTATCATTCTACCAACATATTAATTTCTATGCTACTAAGGCAATCTCAACCATCAGGTATATAAAGATACTAGGGAATTCATCAAGAGATCTCATTCTTATCCAAAAGAGACATCTTTACAAGTGTTGCATATTGCCAATAGCTTTATATGGCTTTCAAATTTAGTACTACAACAAAGCTCTACTTGCATATTCTCTTAAAGAGCTCAGGATAATGTAATGAAGAGCAGCTTTATAGGTCTTAGGTACATTTCACATATCTCCAACATTGGAAATTGAAGCTATTACTGGTTTTATGCCCATTTATCTTTATTTTCAAAAACTCTGTAGCAGGTTTCACCTTAGAGCTCACTTTCTTCCATCAAACCACATCATCAGATCAATTTTAGAAACAAGGCTATCTGACAATGTCAAACCTCATACTTTATCACTAGAAAGGCTTACATCTAGACAGTAAACAATTATTAAGAGTCTTATTGTAGACATGGACAATAGGTTCAATGAAGTCTTTTCTTCTTTTTCTTCTTTTAATTATGAATTTTTATCTGGAAACAGACTCATAGATAACTTTCCCAATTGTTTTCCTTTTCATACTCTAAACAGGAAATATAACAATAATGTTAAGAGCCATCTACTCAAACTTGACAAATTAACTCTTCAAGCATCATCAGATCCTTGGTTAGTCATCATAGTGATAGATACAAGCATTAAAAATCAAGTTGCTACTTCAATATCACATGTCCATAATCATTATAGACTGGTCATCAAGACAGTATACTATGCTGTCAATGTCATGACTACTAAAGCTAAATTCTTTGTAATAAGATATGGGATTAACCAGGCTATTCACTTCTCTAATGTCAGCAAAATTTTCATTATTACAAACTCCATTCACATGGCTAGAAGAATATTTGATTTGATATCCTATTTATATCAGGCCCAATTAGCTGCAATATCCAGAGAATTTAGAGAGTTTTTCAAAAAAGCCAGTAGCAATTCCATCAATTTTTGGGATTGTCCAAGTAATTACAAGTGGCCACTCCATGACATGGTTGATAAAGAAACCAAGAAGTTCAATCTCTCTTTTGTCTTCCCATACAAATTGTTATGGGATTTTAGCAAGAAATGTAAATATGACTCTATCCTCAATAATTAGATGATGTCTTTTCAAGCATTATATGCCAAAGGTTGTAATTTTCTAGAACTTCTAGATGAAGATTCAAAGCCTATCAAGCCATATGTATTTAAAGATGGTTCATAGTTGAAAGTTTTTGGCCACTCCAACTTGCTGTATGCCAGAGCTACAAGAGTGATTGTCAATCATGTTCCTATTGGTGAATACCAGCTTAGATTTTTCTCTTAGGAAGAGTTTAAGTATTCATGTAGCCTCTATTCCATTAAGTCAAGACATCATATTCTTCATAAATGTAGATGTTTTAACAACTATTGAAATCTAAATAGGGATTCATTAGCATATTTCACTCTATTCTTAGAGTTCAACAGCAATGCTTTGTTTTTTAGTGAAAGCATTACTTAGTTGAGTTTTGAAATAGTTTATCCTATTTTCCCTTTTATCTCTTTTTACTTTACTTTCTTTTTTCTTTTTTCTTTTTTTCTTCTCTTCATGTAGTATAAGTCTTTATATATATAGTTACAAAGTAGCTACTATGGTCTGCCTACATGCTCTGTATAATAAATTGTTGATTTAAAAAAAAGTTTTCTTTTTTGGCCTTAGCTAGGGATATGATGTGATACATGTCATTGTCACTTGTCACTGTCACACAATCATATGTCTTGGTAAAACATCATAGAAACTACTAGAAAAACTTAGTTATAGCTTTAAGATAGATTAGTCATATACAAACCAAGTCTTAGAGATATATTGACTACTTTGTAGTAGAAACTCTATTGAGTTCTCTTATATTATTCAATACATGAGTATGCTTTTGCCTTAACACTTGGGCTTAAGTTATAACAATACTCAGTATTCTAGTTATAACATTTTCTTTTATACAAATGTTGAAAGCTACTATTAGTATTATTTTTTAGTATTCTTCTATTTGTATAATAAAAAAAACAATAATGTAAGAGAACCTGTTCTTTTGACTATAACATTGCTACCAAAGTCTATAAAGCTTCCTTTTCTTCCAGAATACCAAATACTGCTGTCTACTCTATAGTGCTTATTCAATCAACTCTGCTACTAACCTCTATCAAGTGTAATCTTATCTATTGTTGTTGCTTATTTCCTATCTATTAAACATGGATCATCATATCTATATATGCTTGGACTATAGCAACATACTTGAACCAATGCTTGGACCACTGTTATCAAATTTCATTATCTATTGTTATTTGTTCTACATACTGTATGATTTGAGTACTCATGAAATACCCATCTCAGTTATGTTCCATATTCTAGAACCCTCTGAGATGAGTATTCCAACTATACTACTTAAAATCTATTCATTGCTAATAGCAACCTTTTTTTCTTTCCAGACTAACATTTTAGATATTTCTATTAGAGATATCTCTGGCTATACTGTTCTCATCATTTCTCATGAGATAAACTTTTTCTGAAGATAAACAGTATATCTAGAATGTTTTATTAATAAAGCTTAGGTTTTCCTAGATATTGTAAAAGTCTACTAAATCCCATAAACTCTATTAGTTACCCTAACAATAAAACAAATTTTTCTTTCTTGAAATCTTAAAGTATTGCAAGTCTGGTAGTTTTAGATTACTCACTTGATGTCTCAACCTCTCTTCTCTTTTCTTACTTTCTAAACAATGTTTGCTCTGAGTATTCTCTAGTACAGCTTGAGAAAAATAGCCAAGCACTAGCATACCTAGGAATAGTCTACTAATACTATCCTTGCTAGTTTCATAGCCAAGCTCTGGAACATGTAAGCTTTAATATCCAACTTTACTTCTATATTCACAGACATACTCTCTTCTTTTATATCAAGACCTTATTTCCTAACCAACAATCTTGTACATAAAAATCTCTCTTATTACTTTTGACTCCACATTTTACCACTATCAGACTTTAGTAAAGATTGGAAAATAGGATAGGTCTTTCTAATTTTCTACTCTCTATATATTTAGTTATCCATAGATTAGTTTTCCTGTAATTAAGATAAGATCTTTTAGACTTTCTTATTCTTTAAAGACAATTGCACTTTAAAATAGATAAAACAAAAATTCTACAAAGAATTTATTATAGATACTTTTCCTATTATATCATAGACTAAGTTTGAATAGCTCTTCTAAGAGTATTTCTTTTCTATCAACACCACTACTAAAATGGTTAACAAGCTGAAAGAAACAGTTTATTATTGAAGGAGTTATATAGTAGAGGAATATTTAAATAAGTTCCAAACCTTGACCACAGATACTAACTATATGTTATATGCTAAGTTCAACCATTTTGTAGACTATCTTCCACAATAGTAGTATTTTCTTTGATTTCTAACAAAAGCCTGTTTTTTATGATAGCCATACTTTCTACAACATGTCCCCATAGCAGTAATACAATCATTCCTAAACTCCTCAAATACTTGGTCTTTCATAGAGAAGATACTCCTATTAGACTCAGCCTTTTATAGTAGAGTTCCCCCTATTGACTACTTTTAGTATCTCATTACTGAAACCTTCACTTGGAACTATGCTCTAGTAACCCTGAGCATCTCCTATTAATCTTTTAGTATATAAAACTAGTAGTTACATTGTAATTCACTAGTCTGATAATTGAATATCCAAGTGAACTCAATCTCTAGTATTTAACAGTAATATACCACATTAGTACTCATCTCTTTTAGACTTTGTTCCATCTTCTGAAGTTGCAACCACATAACTGACAGACAGTGTAGCACATAAGCTGAAGCTAAGGTCATTTTGGAAGTTTACATTACTGAGTTTATCATATAGAGTTCTCATATTCTATATATCCCTGAAATAACTCTGTAGGCTTTTGCCTTCTGGTATATACTATACCTGATACTACATCAACTATCACACTATAGTAGTTAAATTCTACTACAGTATTTGGACAGTCATCCAGAACCAAATTGTAATTCTACCAATAGGAAGACCAGAAAACACAGACCTTTTACATGGTTTAATACTGTGTGATGTAGAAATCAAGCTAGGCAAGCCAATAAAGCCTTTCAGTCCACTTAACAAGCTACTTCTATTTTTCCATTCAATCTCAAACTCTACAGTGTTTGTTAATTATTTCTATCTCTTAACAGCTGCTTCTTGTCACATTAGCATCTCTATCAACTAGAGAGTGCTACTACTATAAAAATCTAAACCATATGGTTTATGTGAAGTTAGATATCCAACAATTCACTACTAAGAAAAGAAACAAACTAATAGAAGAATTGAATGTGTTAAAAGATATTAAGATAGTGTAGTAACTAGAACTCATGAAATAAGAGGATTTAGATAAGAACTTAAATAATTAGGATTTTGTGTAGAGTAACCAGTAACATATACACTCTGGCTGCTGAATAATAGGTTTACTGTATTATCTATAGAAGAATAGAATAAAAATAATGATCTGACAGATACATTTGAAAACTCAAACCCCATAGTTCTAGAGAGAAGAAAAGGCTTCTTTAATATCCTACTATTAGTGCTCTCAATATCTGTAGAACCTTGTTATACCTCCTTATTATTCTAAAAGCCACTAATACTTTTAAGACCTTCTCAGTGAAGACTCTAGTTGACTCTAGAGCTACAAGAATCTTTGTTAACCAAAACTTCATCAATAAACACCAACTAGATATCTGTAAGCTTTCTCATCCCATCCTGGTTTACAATGTCAATAATAAAACTGGACAAATCAATGAAGTAGTAAATGTAGTACTCTATTACAAGTCTCTCACACTTAGACCAGACCAACTAAAACCTTATATCAGACTTCACCTAGTTTAAGCAACACAACTCTAAAGTTAACTAGTAGGAGAGAGAAGTGATTATGACAAGATGTTCCACATGCTGCTCTGGTTTCCAAGATCTTAAAAAGATAGAAAAGTATTAGTTATATACCCTGACTATCTGTCATTCTGGCTCCTTCTTAATAAGATAGAGACATAGTAATTTGGGATGAATAAATAAATATATTCAAAAGTCACTGAGACTAAGGAAAAACTAAGTGAATGGAATAATAAGAGATATTGAGAATATACCTAGAATGTCAAGAACGAAAGAAGTGGACTTAACATTTTCTTATTTTCTTCTCTCATTTTTATTTTCTTTTTGATTTATTTTCCTTTATTCTATCTTTAGAACTAGGGTTAGGGTTAGAGTGACAAGATCACGCCGTTACACAGCAGATCACATCAGATGACATGGTCACAAGTCACATGACACATAGAAGGATGTAGAAGGTTCTAGAAGGAGGATGTTATACAACATGTAATACACATGGTTGTTTAGGGTAGGCTAGAAATAGCTTGCACAGACTATTAGGTATTTGTATATAAGATAGACGATCCTGTACAGAGTTCTCTATCGAGTTCTCTTGTATTAACCCAATACAAGGTTCATTCTTTTGACCAACTCTAAGGTCTTAAGTTTGTAACATAGGACTAGAGAAAAAAGAACTGGCCCTAGTATAGTTTAGCTACAAACTAAGTACTAAGAGTTTGAGTATGTACTTATTTACATAATAATGAAGAAGATCAGTGAATGTAACTATAAAGATCATAAAAAGAAAGATAACAGAGGTATAAAATATAAAAATATAAAATAAAGGAGTGATAATAAGATGGAAATAACAAGGAAGTGAATAAGTATAGCTCATACTTTAATACTTCTCTACCTTGATATCAGGTACAGTTCATACTAGAAGGTGAAATTCTATGGAGTTGGCTCAGAGATATACAAAGTATAGAAACTTTATATAAGAAGCTCAGTAATACAGACTTGTCAGAATAATCTTAGCTTTAGCTTATATACTATGCTATCTATCTGTTACATGGTCACAACTTTAGATAACTTAATAAAGCTCAAAAGAGGGTTGAGTACTAATGATAGTGTATTACCATTGAATACCAGAAATTGAGTGCAATAGAATTTATCTTTATTAATTATCAGACTAGCAAATTACAGTGTAATTACTGGTCTTATATACAGATCAGATAATTAGAAAATGCTCAGAAGTTTCAATATACAGCACTAAGTGAAAGTTTCAGTAGTGAAATACTGAAAAAAGTTAGATAGGAGACTACCATAGAAGACTAAGTTCAATAGAAGTATCTCTGAGGTTCATATTACTGCCATAGAGATATATTACAGGAAAGATGGCTGTTATAGAAGATAAGCTTATGTTGAGCATGTTAGGATGACATTACTACTATAGTGACACATTTTTGGAATAGGTGAACTTAGTATATAACAATATTCCCTCTTTAGAACTGAGCCTTCAAAGTCCTATTCAGTTTACCCAAAGAATTTGTGATAGTGCCTAAGTCAATATAAAAGAAAGAAAAAAATTTATTGTTTCTTTTTCTTATACTACTATGTCTTTTTTCTTTTCTCACATCTCTGAGACTAATACCAAAATGCTGAAGTAACAATACCAGAAGATGCAATAACAGCACAAAAAGAAGCAATAGCTCCAAGTTTGTTTAGAAGAGGTAATCAAGGTAGATTCTGTTAAGCAGACAGCTTAGAAGGCAAGAAAGGCTATTAAGACCAGAGTAAATAAGGAAGCTGAATAAAGGCAGTATAAGAAGAAGGAGATAAAGAAAAAGTGGTTAAAGAATCTCAAGAAACTCCAGAACAAGGTTCTAGAGAAAGAAACTATCCTTAAGAAACATCAAGAGGTCTCTTGAGTAGCAAAGACCAAATACAAAGAAATCATGAAGATTTCCTCAGAAGAGAAGGCTAGACAGTAGCTTTTGAAAAAGGCAAAGGGAAAACAAGTAAAGAGGTACTACAGGAATAACATAGTAAAAATGGAGGTAAGAGATATGTGCATTCCAAGTAGAACTACTTGGTGTACAATAGTAGGTGAGCAGTGAAAAGTACTTTGTTACTTATTATTTTGCTAATTAACTTCTCTTTTTTAGTTGTTCTCTTGCCTGTGTTAGGTATATTACTATCAAGCAGTAGTGTATCTCCTACATTAACATCACCTTTAGAAAGATAGTCCCTATCTATAGTAAAATATTAAGTACTATCAAACAGGTATTCTAGAAACCCATGAAGAAGTACTGTAGTGTTAGAAAGTCTCTTCAAGACTTGGTAAAGAGTTAAGAGAGGAACATAGCTCAACTAGCAAGAATCAAAGTCACAGTCAATATGAAGTAGAGCTCAATAGCAATATCATAAAGTAGTAAGAAGGATAAGTGGGATAGAGATGATAATAACAACAATAACAACAATAACAACAACAATAACAATAATAATGAAGAGAATGAGAAAGAGTCAAAGATAGGCTCTAAGAAGGTTGAGAAGGAGGTGTTGGGACATACTCTTTTATTTACCTCCTACTAGAGTACTTGTTTTGTTAATTACACTTGAATTAGTTGAATTTGGTTTTTTATGTCTAACTATATGAGTAAGAAAATAAAGATGGTTAGAAAAATATAAAACAGAAGTTATTATCTGAAAAACTGAAAAGAAAACTCTATAAAAAGTGTGTAAAACCTGAGGTTAAGCTACTGTAGTATGATCAAGATAGTGGAAGTGGACTAGACTTGGCAGAATAAACAATATGGAAATCAGATATCAAGTTAGCAGCATGAGTAAGCTCAGAGATAAAAATTCACTCCAATTTATCTTTAGTGTTTTTGTATTCTAACCAAATAACCTTATAGAAAAGCTTATATGTCTGTTAACAATGAATTTTGAAGTCTACAATCCATGACATTTTATATTTATATTTTCTATTAATTATGACTGGTATAGAGGCTGGTTGTGTTTTTTTGGGAAAAGTATTGGAAGTAGCAGGTTCTAATATAGATGTCAGAGTTGTAAACATTAAACTTGGGTTTATTTTATTTTATTTTTATTTTCTCATTTTCCTTTTATTTTATTTTGAATTTCTTTTCTTTTTCTTTCTTAGACTTAGGTGAGGAAGTCTCACCTAAGTGTGATATAATGGTCACATAAGTCATACAATTACATAATACAAAGAAGGATATAGAAGATTCTAGAATAGATGATATCATATAGTATGATAATAACATATTAACCTTAGAGAAAGTATATAGACTTTAGAGTAGATTAGATATAGTGTGTACACAAACAATAGTCTATAGTATATAAGGTAGATTAACTTGTATCTGAAACTTTATTGAGTTTTTTTGTGCTACTTAATACAAAAGTTATCTTTTGTCTTTATACAAGGACTTAAGTCATAACAATAGAATCATAAAAGACTGAGTATATAGAGTATATAGACTTTAGCAGATAGAGAATAAACAATAAAGTACTGGGCTGAGAGATAATTTTGTAGAATTTAAGATATTTTGGTTAGTTTCTTTGAAGGCCAGATAGACCTAAAGAATTAAGTATTAGAATTAAAGATAATAGACTTAATCTATTTTCTTTTCTATTTTCTTTTCTCTTTATTTTCTTAGTTTTAGACTTAGGGTTGGAGTTCAGTATGATATTCAACATGACACAGTATCACATATCTATCATAAGTCACAGTCACAGAAGAATGTAGAAGATTCTAAAACAATAATGTCATGTCATATATCAATAGTATGTAATATACATGTCTTTTAGAGTAGACTAGGTTTAGTGTAGCATAGACCATTAGCCAAGTATATATAAAATAGATACTCTGTAACTGGAACTCCATCAAGTTCTCTTGTATTACCTAATACAAGGTTGTTTTTCACTTTATCTCTTGAGCCTAAGTTTATAATATTGAATCTTAACAAAGATTTTATTACCTACTTTGAAATCAGATGTGAAGAACTTGTGTATCAGCAGACTTTTAATAATACTGTTAACCTGTAGTAATCTCAGCTTTAAGAGAATTCTGTGACTTATTGAGATTTATAGCAAAGCTAGAGGCTTGAGAGAAAGCAATATTATGTTTAGGATGAACAAACATTTTTGGATGATATCTCTTATTAGCAAAGAATGGAGAGACATCAGTGCTACCACTAAGAGTATTGTTGTAAGAAAACTTCACAAGCAGCAGGAGTTCAGACCAGTTGTCTTACTAATAGTTATAATATACACAAAGGTATTGCTTGAGTATCTAGTTCATGTATTTAGTTTGTCCACCATCTTTGGGGTAGTAGTCTAAAGTGAAGTAAAGTTGCATGTTGAGAGTAGTGCATAAAGAATGGAAAAAGCTTGACATAAACTCCAAGCCTCTATTAGAGATGATATAGAAAGAAACACTATGCTTTGAGGACATATAGAAGATGAAAAGACATACTAGGTCCACAAATGTAATGGTGTCATGGACAGAGAGGAAAATTGCCTGTCTAGTGAGCTGGTCAACAATGACCAAGATAGTGTCAAACCCAGAGGATGATAGAAGTTTCTTAATAAAGTCCATACAAATGGAATTTCATAGTTGTTTGGAAATAGAGAGTTGCTTGAGAGATCTGTACAAAGGCTGGGCTATGAATAACCATAATAAATGAGTTCTAGTATTTTGTTTTGACCAAAATGGCCAGCAAGAATATGATCATGATTATATTGGAGGACTCATGTATAGAGACTACTAGAGAATAGTATATAAATTCTGTCATTGAGATAGAGAAGACTGTCAAAGTCCATAAACTACCAGCCACTTGTAGAGATGTGTTTTGTAGCAGTAGGTTACTAGAAAGGGCCAAACAAATGTTTTAGTGTAGAATGTTGAGATCAACAACTGTAGTTATATGAAGAGAAGGAAAAAAGAACTATAGCTTGTATAGAGGCTACAAGTTGTTCTTGAGTGAAAATGAGTTTGAAGTTGTGAGGGTTGACTGTGGCATAGATAGTATTCTTCCCCTTAGAATAGACATTCTATTATCTAGTGAGAACATTGGGTTTGGTACCAAGACATCCAGAATAGAACTTGATAACAAGATTAAGCTGAGAGAGATACTTGGACTACTATACTTATTTCCAGACCAACACCTTGGTAGTAGAAAAGTACTTAAGATTTTTATGATCCATAACAATGTTAATGGGAAAGGCTGAATCCTCTAAATAGTATTGCCAAATTTTAAAGGCTTCAAAAATATCAAGTAGTTCCTTGTCATGTGTATTATAATTCAACTCTACTATAGTGAAAGTATATGAGTAAAAGATAACCAGATAAACTTCATTCTCTTTATTCACAATAAAAAGAATTATAGTAAGAGCATGGTCCAATGGATTAGTTTCCATGATAAGTTGAGCATCAGAGATCCAGTGCATAAGAATGGAAGTAGAAATGAGATTAGTCAGATAAAACCTGTATTGAGGTTTTCCTTAATGAATTCTTGAGAACTTTAGCTTTGGCTTTGCTAAAGATGTTGGCAAATTTGTGATACTTAGAAGGGATATTTGAAAGATCAGAGGTCTCCACAAGTTGTGTAGAGTTGATCTGAATGTCTAAAGAGTAAATATATATATTATAACTCAAGTCTCAAAGTGTTAAGACCAGAAAAAAATCTTGTATAGAGATTACACAAGAGAATTTGATGGAATTCTAGTTACAAAGTGTCTACCTTATATACACTTGGCTAATAGTCTGTACTACACTAAATTTAGTCTACTTTAAAGAACATGTGGTATAATATTATTATTCTGGAATCTTTTATATTTTTCTATAATATATAATCATATAACCATGACTTGTGACTATATTATGTGACATTATACAAATCTCAACTCTAAGTTCCAAATAAGAAAATGAAAT
>Ga0157368_1001213_pt1 | contig 11089 bp, 16 predicted proteins | sample AttbisABBM3_FD_113146 | JGI IMG/M metagenome (GOLD analysis project Ga0157368, IMG submission 113146) | Fungus gardens microbial communities from leaf cutter ant in Botucatu, State of São Paulo, Brazil - Atta bisphaerica ABBM3 | ecosystem: Host-associated > Fungi > Mycelium > Unclassified ...
GTTAATTATTAGTAGCATGGACCATGAGGACTTTGTATAAATAGGACTCTAATTAAGAAGAGGCTCCTTGTTGAGTTCTCTTGTGAACTACCCACATTATATCTGCCTTTGAGATTTACTCGCTTGTGTGATCATTTGTCATTGTAATAAGTGGTTGCCACAACAACTAAAAGAAACTCAATAAAATCTTTGATGATTTCATTTCAAAACCAAACACTGTCATAGTCATATCTAATACTAGTATCTAGAATAATGTCACTACTTCAATTTTGCATATGTGTAATAGTCAGAACATTATTACAAAAACAATTTATCATGCTATAAATGTTACATCTATCAAAGCAGAATTTTTTGCTATTAGATATAGAATTAATTAAGCTGTTCAAGTTTTAAACATTGAATAAATCATTGTCATCACAGATATCATTCCAGCTACAAGATATATTTTCAATTTGTCCACTCATTCTTATCAACTACACTTCATTGTTATATTTTAAGACTTTAGAGCCTTCTTTAACAAAAACTCTAATAATTCTATTTTATTTTGAGATTGTCTTAGTAGTGATAAATTGCCTCCTCATTTGGCAGTTGACAAAGAAACCCTATTTTTCTATGCACATCTTCTTAGGAATTTAGCAAAAAAGAAGAATGCAATTCAATTCTGAAGAACTGGCAAATGACTTTTCAAGCATCAGATTACAAGAAAAAGAACTTCCTAGACTTAAATAATGATAACAACTTATCCACCAGATTCACTTTAAAAGAGATTTATAGAACATTGGAATGGAGTGAAAAGATGATGTTGGTCTTAGAGCAAGAGCGTAAAACAAGGATCAACACTGCTTTGAGTATCAATTTTGCTCCAACTTGATTCCATTCAACGACTTCCACCACAAAAAATCATGTTGTGCGTCTATAGCTGGCAAATCTGATTTGAAGGTGAAGGAGTCCGCTGATGGCGCTTTGAGAAGAAAGGAGAAGGATGTTGTTGCTTGTCGAACCTTGCTGAGTGAGCTGAGTAGAACCTCAGCAACGTACTACTTCTGACAGAAGATTGCCATTGCGGGTGGGAGGACGGATATATGTCAAGTTCGATGTCTAGGATTATTGTCTAGGATTATTATTGTGAAATATTTCGGTACCCAGTCAGCTGACTTGGGTGGGCTTTCAACCTCTAACAACACCATGGGCCGTTTAAAACCTATTCCAGAGGACACGGTCCCCATACATACTTCAGACTCCCAGCCGGAGAAGGACTCCAGAACCCGTTCCGAGATTCTGATTCTGGACGAGGCAAAGGAAAAGGCAAGGGACCTTCGCGATTTATCCCCGGCATTCGAAAGAGCGATCAAGAAACTTCCGGAGAACATCCGTCAGGAAAATGACAAAGTCTTCGACAAGTGGTATACACTACTGTCTGCAGTAGACACGTATGCCTCGTGGGGAGAGGTGAGGAAACGTGTTCTCAATCTACGGCTTCAAAATGAACCGGGAGATGATCGTATGTAATTTTCATCTGGTGGATTATCTTCTTCACACAGTTCTACAGGAATGGATATATACAACGAGGCATTTGAGAACTTCTCAAAGTTAATGGCTCGGCTGATTCACTACATGCCATCGCCTTCCAGTTTTGCAAAACCTGGTGGATGGGGCCAAATTCAGAAAAAGGACCCTCCTATTCTCTGCTTTCGTCCAGCTTCTGCCACTGGTCTTCCACTGTGCACACTGCATGAGGTCTTCCGCCAATTTCAACGCGAAACGTCTGTTCTCCTTCCAAATGACCTGGTGACGGCCGAAGCGGTAGCTGCCCGGATTGCTGCCTCTAGACTTTGTCTCGAGATGGCAGATGAGTTCGAGAAAGAGAATGAGCGCGGGGAAGCTTTCGATTCTTGCGTGGCTGACCTTCTGGGGGAGATGGAGAAGCAGCATTTTTTGAGACCAAAATCAGCCATTCACTATGGCAGGGTTGATCGGTGTATTAAAGAACGTGACATAGTCATAGCCATCCGCGAGGATAAGGTGGAATCTGGATGCGGAGGATGTGATGTATACATGCAGATCGCTGCCGATTACCACTTCCTCGTGAGGGTCCTCACTGGCCGGGCTGAGACAAACCCAAAAGCCGATAATTTTCTCAGCAATGGAGCGCCATGTTTCTTGATCTGTGTCCTGGGTATGTACGCCGTCCACTGATCTTTGCAATTTGCAATTACTGGCTCGTTTCTGTCTAGGACACATGTTGTACATCTGTGGTGGATTCTATGATGGGTACAAACCAGTCGTGGAGCCGCTTTCCAAGCCAGTGTTCATGATTTCTGACCTCACTCACACTCGTCATGTTGAGGTAGCAACGCTGTTGTGGGCATTGGTCAGGGGGATAACCTCTTTGAGACAGTGAGTGCACCATGCGCCATGAGATCATGTTGAGGCCTCTGTTACTTATCTTGTATTGATCGCAGGCTAGTGTACCAGCCACCCGAACCACCCGAAATCCTATATGCACCTTGTACTCCTCGCATATACGGGACCTGTGAATTGATTGGAAAAGCGAAAGATGAAACCGGCACTCTTACTTTCAAGTCCAGGCTAGACGAAGGTGATCAGCAACTACTTCTTGCCACTCTCAACTCTTCTTCCTATCTCAACCAACCCATTGTTGTCAAGCTAGTCTCTGGCTCCTATTCGCAACAAGTGCACGAGCATTTGGCAGCTAAGGGACTGGCTCCGAAACTGTATGGCTATGCCAAGGTGGACGGCGCACCCACTGCTTATGTCATGGAGTACCTTGATCCATCTGAATGGGAAACACTGCATAGATCTATGAATGAGAATTCTACAGTCCTGTTTCGCACTGAACTACGGAAAGCTCTTGAAGACATTGTCAGTGCCCTGAAATCTAAGAACTACGTCCATGGTGATCTTCGGCCTAATAATATTATGATCCGCAAGGATCTGTCGAAGCAACCACTGGGCCTTATGGTGGTTGATTTTGACTGGGCGGGAGAGGCAAGTAAGGTGTATTATCCTGCAGAACGGAATCCAGAAATCACAGGCATCAAGTGGCCTGGTGAAGCTGGAGGAAAGATTGAGAGTGATCATGATTGGAAACTAATATCATCCTGGCTTCAGTAGTTAAAGAGTGGTTTATATTGTGGTAAAGTTTTTCTAGATTTGTGTAGTTGAATTATGATATGAAGCATCAAAATTTTCAGAATAGGAGTAGTAAGAATTGAAGAAGTATTTGTTAAAGTGTGAAAATATCCTTATTATTTATTTATCAGCTGTAATTAGCATAATATATAAGGTACAAGATGATTATTCAAAGTTACTTCAAAAAATCACTTTAAGTATGTCATCTATTTATAGCACTATAAATTAGCATAGCAAATATACTTGCATGTCTCAAGTATTTATACTTTATTCTTTAATCTTCTGTTGTAGCAATCATAGTCAAGATAACTAATGACTTAAATTTCTGTTATAGACTAATTTAAGTATATCTATCTTTGGAGATAGATAACACATATTCTTTTCTACTTCTACAAAATTTTGTCATATAAATTAGTCAATTTATCACAAAATAAACTACTTACTTGTTTGTAATATCTAAACCTTAGATATACTCTCAGAGGTTTAGAAGTGATTCAGAAGTTTAATAATAATGACAATAATAATTAAGATTAATACAGATATCAATAATAAATAATGAAAATTAATGATGAATAATATTGTTAACTCTAATAGAGACTGTTATCTGTCATAGCAGAGATCAGGCTAATTTTGGAAGGTAATTAATTATGTCACTATATTGATATACTTATATCTCTATCAATACTTGTCACTTTAAGATACACTATATATTATTAGAAACTGTTTGATGAGTAATTTCCAATACAAGTTTAATTGTATGAATTTGTCTAGTAGTTTATGAGATATTAGCCAATGAAACTTTTACAGTTACTAATGGCCTGATATCTCAGTTGTTTGTTGTTACTTTTGTATATTCTGTATATATACAAATAGCTATTATTTAGGACTTCCTAATACAATTTAGTTTGTGAAAATTAGTTTACTAATTATAGAGATACAAGCTGAATGAAGTTTGTGATACAATTATAGCTATAATTATCCTATTGAGCTTAAGCAAAGCTTCTAATTAATACTAAATAGTAATTATTATCTATAGTCTTATTTTCTATTTCTACTCTTGATTATTATTTTAGATACTTGTTGTATACTGGTCTGAGATTATATAATTTTCATTATAAATAAATGCTTATATTATCTCTAATTTATTTCCAGAGCAGATAGTTGCTGTTTCTTATTTAATTTATATAATTTATACTAGTATAAATTAATTAGACTCTATTTTATAGCTAATTACTTCATAAATGATTATATAACATATTAATTTTCTATTTTGGACTGAAGGTTAAAGTTGGCATGATGTCACAAGTCACAGTCACAAATTGTTATATGTCATGACTTAGTATTATATATTAGTTATTATTATTATCACTCAGTTACAAGTAAAAGCTTCTAGAAAAAAATGATATCACTATAATATATTTGATATATGTTGACCTTAAGAATAATACATAGCCTTTAGGGTAGGTTAATGGTACTGTAGTATAGACCAGTAACTTGGTATATATAAGATAGACATTTTTGTACTGGGAACTTTATTGAGTTCTCTTGTGTTTATCTGAATACAAGGTACTTTCTCTTGGTCTACTCTAAGATCTTAAGTTTATAATATTTACAGAACTTCACATTTAAGAGTATTAGTCTAACCAAAATAGTTATTTATTTTTTAAATATCATCTTAGTTATTATATACTAATATTTAAGTTAGATAAGTATATTATAAGCCTAAAAATTAACTAATATTAACATCTTTTTCTAATGTTAATAGTCATATATTGTTAAGAGGGTTAAAAGAGAATAATTCTTGCTTCAAGCAGATATCTATAATTAGTCATACAAAAAAGAATCAGATTAAGTATAGAAACTTATCTAGAAATAAATGTGATTATCTATAGTATTGGACAAAGTATCTGAGGGAATTTTCAGAGCTATTTTGTTATAACCTTAGCTCAGAGCTCAGATTGTTATGACCTTAAGCTAGAGCTCAGGTTGCACTTAGGTAAAAACTTGAGAAAAAAGAGTATTGTGTAGTCCATGCAACATATAAGTCAGATAACATGAGGAAGCAATAAGGATGAAGCAAGGTAGGAGTACCTACTACATGAGGCACTGACTGATACAACTACAGTGCAGCCGATCATGTCATCATACCCTCTGCCCATCTCCATGATGTATTCTTGAGATATCAATTGTAACAATACCACATTTTCAGCTTTCATGTCCTCATGAGTTTAGACCAATACCTTCAGTTCTCCTTCCACATGCATTATGACTGTCTTCTTGTTAGGACTTATAATGACTCATCCTTGATTATTGATTGCAATGAAAAACAGTTCATATGGCGGTCCCCCTTAGAACATCCTGATTAGATATATATTTCTCAATGTTTCTGAATTGTATTTGTTGTCCACTAAGCTACTTCTTTCCAAAAGTCAGGGTCTTGTTTACCCCTAGATCGAAGTGATTGGTAATGAGGTGGTGGTCGGAATATTCTTGTCTGAGTAAGTAACTTGACAAATTTCATGTGTTTGATAAAGTTGTGAACTTCTTTGTCAATAAAACTTGAGCTCTTAGTGGAACTTGATTCTGACACTTTATATAGTTTGATTAAGATCACCTCTTCTTCTCTTCTACCTTCCCTTTATCTTTTTCTTGTTGATTATCCTCCATATATAGTTCTTGAATTTTCTGAATATTATCGTCCATATAACTGTTGCCTCTTTCTTTATATTGATCCAAGTCATCAGCTAACATCCTTTGGACTTTAAATGCTCGTTTATCCATATTGCTTTGAACCAAGTATTAAAGGTCCTCTGATATCTGAGTGATATTTGTCACATTTATTGTTCTATTATTTATACTTGCTGCCAAGATTGGTCCTTCCACCTCTGTTATCATTGTGTTTGCTTCTTCTGCCATCTTCTTGATATCCTTCACCATTCTCTATACATCTATCATTGTCTCCAACCCTTTCAATGTCTTGTGATATAATCTCATCCAATCTTCTCTTTCTTTCTTCATAACTTGAGCCTAGTCCATGTTATTTAGTTTTCTGGAAATGTATGGATTTGGGAAAGTAGAAGTGGTAGTATAGTTGGTGTTGTTGTTGATAAGTTGAGAAGACATTTGTTTTGAGAATTTGAGTGAATGCTTTGCTGTTAAACTGGGATTTTACTTCCCCTCTTTATAGGTTTCGACTTGAACACCTTGCCCAATAGGCTTCTATTGCCTCTTTTGTATGAGGCAACCCCATTTCCGCTATTTACTAGTCATGTTCATCTCCATAGCCCTTCTAATGAACCAAGTATTGTATTCTCCTTTCATATTTCCTATGCTTCCTGACTTCTTCCACCTTATATTCCTCTTCTTTATTAATAATTGTTGGTAGAAGTGCTGGTTCCTCATGTTGTCCTTTGAACTTTGGCTCCACACATTGTGTCAGCAGGCCCTTGTTGAAAATATTATGAATCACCCATCCTTCCTGAAGTTCTAGTTGAAATGCTCCCAAGCCAATATCCTTTGAAATCTTAAAAGGCCTATATCTTTTATTATCCAACTTCTTTGAGGGTCAATTCAAATGAATATTCTTGTTCTCTAGCCATACATTGTCTCTGATCTTTAGTCCTTGAGGATTCCACCTTTTCTTGTCAAACTGCTTCTTCATCTTTTTCTGTGCTTCTTCTATTGTCTTTATCACCTGTTCCCAACTCTTCTGTATTTCAATAAGGAATTCTTCTACTTGTGGAATTCCTGTTTGAACCACAAGGTCACCTTTCCATAGGTATCTTCCAAAGTTTAGCTCAAACAGTGTCTTTCTAGTTGCTATATGTTTTTTGTTGTTGTATTAAAATTCTGCTGCAGCCAGCCAGTTCATCCAATTGTCTTGTTGATAGTTTACATAGTGTTGCAGAAACGTTCCTATCTCTTGGTTTATTCTTTCTATTTGACCATCTGTTTGAGGATGGTATGCCATTGATAGTTGTCTCTTTATTCCTAGTGCTTTTGTAAACTCTTCCATAAGCTTCAATGCAAATTGTGGTCCCCAATTGCTAACAATCTTCCTTGGTATCCTATATAGCTTCCAGATATTGTCTCTGTAGATTTTTGCAATTCCTTCAGATAAAATATTTGTTGTTGTTACTTTTAATCAAATTATCTTTGTAAATTGGTCTACAATGACAACAATTGCATCCATCCCATTAGACCTAGGTAAAGGTCTAATCATGTTGATGCTAATGTCCTGCCATGGTCCCTGTGGAATTTCCAATGGATGTAATTCTACTGATTTCTTCTGGTGCTGGACTTTGTTTTGTTAATATCTAAAACACCATTATACATATTACTTGACATCTTCTTTGAGTCCTGGTTACCAGTAGTTCCTCTTGAGTAATTCCAGCATTTGTTGTTGTCCTAGATGTCCCATATCCACTGAGTTGTGATTTTCCTTTAGAATTTCTTCCCTAATTTTCTTGTTGTTTGGAACATAAATTCTCCCTTCCATGTATACCACTCTGTCTTCTCCCCATGTTAGTCCATCTCCTTTTTTTAATGCTTGGACCACTTCCTTCTCTCTGGTATTATTCTTTCTGATTTCCTTGATTATATCACCTTCTTCCTCTGTTCTTTTCCTTTTTATCATTGTGATTTCTGCTATCATTTTCCTTGACCATAGTTCCTCCTTCAGAAGTTGAATGTCCTTGTTATCCTCTTTTGTATTCACTTGATCTTTTCTTGATAGAATGTCTGCCTTGGTGTTTGTCTTCCCTGGAATGTGCTGTAATATGAAGTCATAGTCTTGTAACTTCAGATACCATCTTGCTTGTCTTCCATTTAGTTTGTGAGATTCTTGGACATACTTCAAATTTTTGTGGTCTGTCCAAATTTCGAATGTTTCCAATGTATCCAACAAATACTGTCTCCACTTGGTCAGAGCTTCCACTATTGTCAGTAACTCTTTGTCATAGATTTTGTAATTTTGTTCTGCAGGTTGTATCATTCTTGATAGAAATGCTATTGGCTTCCACTTCCCATCTTGTTCTTGGGATAGTACTGCTTCTATAGTATGACCTGAAGCATCTGTTTTCACTCTAAACTTTCCCTCTCTTCTTGGTAGTGAAAGTACTTGTTGACTCATTATTTTCTCCTTGAGCTCCTTAAACACCTTTTGATGTTCTTCATCCCATTTCCATTTTTTCTTGCTTTTTAATTTGTTCAACAGTTTTGCTGTACAGCTAAAGTTTTGGATAAAGTGTCAGTAAAAGTTTACAAATCCAAGGAAGCTCTCCACATCCTTGACTTTTGTTGATGTCTTCCATTCCTTTACAGCTTTGATCTTTTCCTGTTCCATCTTGACTTGTCCTTTCTCTACTACCACTCCTAGAATAAGGATTTCTTCTATGTTGAAATCACACTTTGATCTCTTGAAACACAGGTTGTGTTTTTCCACTATCTTTAAGAACCTGATTGTCTATTCTTTCAGTTCTTTCTTAGTCTTTGCAGGTATCACAAAATTGTTTATGTAGCTTGCCAGTACTCCTTCATGAAGTAACTCTCAGAAGATACTGTTCATCATCCTCTGGAATGTTCCTGGTGAATTGCACAGTCCAAAGTACATAACTTGTGATTTGAATAATCCCTTGTTTGTTAAGAATGCAGTCTTCTATTTGTCTCCTTTTTTGATTCATATATTGTTGTATCCCCAGATCAAATCTAGTTTGTTAAAGTACTTCACCTCTTTGAGCTTATCTATTACCTCTCCAATCAAAGGTAATGGCATTTTGTTCTTTATTATAATCTGGTTAAGTTTCCAATAGTCTTGTACTAATTGTAGAGATCCATTCTTCTTTGGAATATAAAAACAAGGTGCTGTATATCTTGACTTTGATTTCACTATTAGTTCTGCCTTGAGTTGTTCATCCAACCATTGATTCAAGGCTTCTTCTTCCTTTAGTGTCATTGTGTAGGCCTTTACATTAAGTTCCTTTGGAGCTTCTTCCATAAGATTGATTTCGTGATCCCATTCACATTGTTCTAGTAGTTTTTCAAACTTCTTCTTGTTGAATAAATGTATGAAGAGTTGGATATACTCTGGTAGATCTTCAGGATTCATCTTATCTGGTTCTTTGCTGATTTCTCTGTTGTCCTGTTCTGTATTTTCCATGGCCTTTGTTCTTCTGGTCTTGAACCTGATATCCTCATGTTTCATTGTGCAATTTCCTGAACATCTTGTAAACTTGATGGTTCTGTTTTTCCAATTGACTTCTGAATCATACTTGACTAGCTAGTTATGGCCTAAAAACATATCCATTCCATTTAAGTCTGTTACTGCTGCTTCCAGTGTTTCTTTGTGTCTGTTGATTTTAATTTCCAAAGGTGTTATCTTAATCACCCCTCCATTCTTTGTTCCATCTGCATTGAACACCTTGAATGAGAAGTTGAGTGGCTTCATCTGTATTTTCTTCTTCTTGACTAATTGTTTGTCAATCTATATATATGTGCATCTGGAATCCACCAATGCCTTAATTTTTAATTTCTTGCCATTTTTTGTCTTTATATTTGCATGCATGTTTAATTCCCATTTTCCCTCCCTGTTTCAATGATTTAGAATAATATATCTATTCTGAGACTTTACATGGGAGATCTCTTGTACCATGTCTACTTGAGATCTTGGCCAAAACCCTCCTTGTTCTTCTTGTCTTCATCATCTGATTCTTCCTAGACTTCCTTTTTCTTCATCGATTGCTTTCCTTTGCAATCTCTGGCGATATGTTCTTCTTTGTCACATTTAAAGCATATTCTAGTCTCTCGTTCCTTCTTCTTTGTTTGGCATTCCTTTGCCATGTGTCTATACTTGTTACAGTTGAAGCACTTAGGCTTCCCATCTTTAAAGTTCTCATTGGACTTTCTAATGTCCATTGGTTGCCTTTATCCACCATACATTATTCTGGTGCTTGTCTTGTAATCATGACATCCTTCTGTCGATTCATATCTCTGTCCTACTGACATTATTGCTACTTTCCACTCTTTGAGCATCTCTGGCATGGCTATCAGTAGATACCCCAGTATTGTTTTGATGATATTGTGTCATACATTTTTCTTTAACAGAAAAATAGCATATAGTTTGTCTGTGTTTACATTCATGGCTAATACATTGAATTCAATCATGAAATCTACTGTGTTCTTCTTCTCTTGCTTGAAGGTTTCTATTTTCCATTCAGCATCTGCTGTCTTCATCTTGTCACTGAACATGGTCTTGATTTCCCAGACAAACCCTTCCCAATCCTGGGTTCTAGTTTCTTTATCTAGCTTATTGAGCTTTCTCTGTGCATAAATGCTTGCTACACCTTCTCTGAGGTGAGCTAGGATTGCTGTGATTCTGTCGTCAATCTCCATGACCCTGTTGCTTTTAAGGAACAATCTTATCCCTCTCCACCAATTATCAAATTTTGTTCAGTTACCATCAAACTACCCTGGATCCAGTACTATGTTCTTTGGCATTCCTGTTTGTACGTTCTCGCTGATTGCTACTACTGGTGCTGGTGCTGGTTTTGTCTGTATTCATTTGTTTGTACTTGCTTGAGGCTTCTTCTATGATCTATAAAGATCCTAGTCATTCCGACAATATCTTGATATTGTAGAACCTGTCTTGGTTATTCTTTGTAGGTTATCCTACACATGTTTTATTTTTGACAGGTAGCTCTGTTTGGTTTTGTCTGTATACACCTCTCTTGCAAGGTAAGCTCATCAACACTTTACTAAATATTATGACCTTAAGCTAGAGCTTAGGTTGTACTTAGGTAAAGACTTGAGAAAAGATAAGAGATGTTAGAATTGTTATGGAACGCTTTGACACTAACATTTTTCTTTCTCTTTTATCTATTTTTCTTGATTTTATATTTCTTTTCTTTTTCTTTTTCTTTTTAGTGACAATGAAGAGGCA
>Ga0157368_1001215_pt1 | contig 11068 bp, 3 predicted proteins | sample AttbisABBM3_FD_113146 | JGI IMG/M metagenome (GOLD analysis project Ga0157368, IMG submission 113146) | Fungus gardens microbial communities from leaf cutter ant in Botucatu, State of São Paulo, Brazil - Atta bisphaerica ABBM3 | ecosystem: Host-associated > Fungi > Mycelium > Unclassified ...
AACAAAACTCTAAAGCTTCTCTAACACTATCTCAAAGAAATAGCTGAACATTAGTATGTCTCGAAATTCAACACCAACAGTATTCCTGCTAGCCTTGTAAGCTAACTCTAAAATTTACTTATATTAGTATTTAACTCTACTTTCACATTTATATTTGTACTATAAGGAAACCTACAGCTTTATCTAAATTTAATCTGAGCCAACCCCACAGGTCTCTTATTTCTTAGTACTGATACTTTACTGCAATACTATCTAACTTTCTCAAATTCCACAGTATGTTAAATATAGTTCACACTTTATTATCTGAGATTCAATAGGACATCTTGGAAGTTTAAAATAAGTTATTAGTATATTATCTGAGAACATAAAAGATAAAGTCAGAACAATTTTCAACTTCAGCTTTTGTACTGCATCTCTACTAGTTATGTTAGCTACATATAAAGAGAACTTTAGTAGGTTAAGACTACTAGAGAATGATAAGGTGTGCTATTGCTAACACTGGAAGAGTGTATCAGTTTTAGTCAAATTTCAGAATAAGTATAAACTACTAGATTATATACTAGATATACTATCTAGGATAGTTATCTAGAATGGAGACCATTAAGTAAGTTACCCTAGTTTACTAGTGATCCTTAAGTGTTAGAAATAGAGTCTATGGAGTTTGGCAAGAACTAATAAGAACATCTGAGAGGAAATAGAGAGAGTTGATCTATACTAAAAGAGTTTAGGAAGTGTAGATAAGGAAATAAGCATTATCTATGGTTATGAGACAGATAACTAGAACAGAATATAACACAATATAATTATAGACTCTTACTTACTCTATTATAACTATTAATCAGCCTCCTTTAGCTACTGACTAATGAGCTCTTACTATCTGACAATGTTTCATTAAGGTTTTTGACTATATAGCTCTATCATTCTATAGTTAGATTATCAAATGTTTCAACTAATGTCTTATTTAATTAGAATAAACTCTTGAATACTTAGAGTAGCTATGTCAGAGTTGTGAACAATAGACTTCATTTTATTTCCTTTTTACTTTATTTTTATTTTTACTTTATTTAGGGATAGGGCTTAGTATGATGTCATGGTTACACAGTCACAGTAACAATTACACAATTATATGTTACAATAGAAGGCAGTAAAAGCTTCTGAAACAATAATATCATACAATATGCTTAACATATGTTGATCTTAAGGTTTACACATAGTCTTTAGAGTAGGTTAGATATAGTAGTAGCATGGACCAACTAGTGTAGTATATAAGATAGATACATTGTACCAAGAACTCCATTAAGTTCTCTTGTAATTAACCCAATCCAAGATTTACTCTTTTGATTCTAACTCTGAGTCTTAAGACATAACAAGCTGTCATCTCTAGAAAACTCTATTTTATTCTCTTAGTATTTTTCTAGAGGTGAGTTGTATATATAATACTATTAGACAATATCACTTAGGATTTTAATAGAGTCATAAACTTTGCTAAACTAGATTCTCTTTCTCTATTAATATTCTTGTATCTTAGAATTCTTACTACTCTCAACCCCATGTTCTACCTCTACTAGACTTAAATAGTGATCAACAGATAGGAAGATTCTTTCTAAGCTCCTACTTTCTATAAATCTAGTTAGTTACAAACTAATTTTATTTCAACTAAGACAAAGTCTTTTGGACTTTTTCATTCTTTAAAAGTGGCTATGCTGCAAAGTAGTTTAAAGGTATATTCTGTGAAAAATCTACTACTAACACCTTTTCTATTAAACTTAAGAATAGTAGACTTGTTTTTTTTCTCTTATTATTTAGTTTCTTTTATTTTTCCATCTCTATTTTTAAATTTGGGCTTAGCTAAGAGTGTCAGATTCAATGATGGTATACTTGTTTCTTTACTATATCTCTTCTGTTATTTAAGTTTCTCTTATTTTTCTTTTAACTTCTTTCTTTTTTTTCTCTTCTTTTTCTTATTTTGAACTTAGTAAAAGAAGATAATGTAACATTACATATGACCATCACAACTGTCACAAGTTAATCATATGTCACTGTTACTATCACAATATTATATGATATAAGAGAAGGATAATCTTATAATAAGATAACTCTTAAATATATAACTTATAACATTTAGAGTAGGCTAGATGTAAAGTGTACACAGACCATACACTAGAGGTATATAGAGTAGACTCACCTATACTAGAAAAACTCTATCAAGTTCTCTTGTATTAACTAATACAAGGTTGTTCTTTTGTCTCTACACTTGGACTTAAGTTGTAACACTCTATCTGGTGTCTAACTAATGATATTATAGATACAGGGACCTTAATCACATGGTTCATGAGTGTTCTATTAAGTTAGATGTCTGACAGCTATCTATGGAGTAGTGTGAGGAGCTTATCAAGGATTTACATGTATTAAAAGATATTAAGTTGGAACAGTAGCTAGAGGATTACAGTAAGAATATAGTTAATAAGAATTTTGTGTAAAGTAACTGGCAATATGTATGCCTCAGCTGGTTTACTATACTACTTGTAGAAGAATACAAGGAGAATAGTGACCTGACAGATATACTTATTTCCTCACCTTATGTTATTAGCATCCTGCCTCCCTGCCAGCCAAGATGGAAAAAGAAACTTCCTCTCTAGCCTACTATCAGTGTCCTCAATGCCCATGAAACTTCCCTGTACTTGTCTATCTCTCTGGAAACTACTGATATCTCCGAATCCTTTACTGTATGTGCTCTACTTGGCTCCAGTGTTATAGGAGTCTTCATCAACAAAAAATTTGTAGAGAAGCACTACCTGAATACATACAAACTTTCCAAGGCCATGCCAGTCTTCACATATGACATTCTCCTTTACAGTGGTACAGGCAGTGTTATACACATGTCCCTCTGACTGAACTTCTGGGTGTGATACTTATCAAAATATGGCGTGGATTTGGGCCTGATCGACCACGAGACACTCCAGCATCAGCATTATTGGTGATAGTTCGAGTTCTGAGTTTGACATGGTTCTGATGATATGAAAAAGCTTGTGGACTTCGATGGCTTCTCCTTTGTATACCTATAGCTCCTATTCCCAAGTGACTATGGATGTCTCGGAAGTTCTATAGTCGACTTATGAAATAGCAGAGCCTTACCTAGCGTAATTACAATTTCATGAATCAAGGATTTTCATATTTCAGTATGATATTCAATCACCAGAACTTGGCATTTCCTCCGTTTATTCGACTTGAAAGTCAAGACCAATTCATGTCACCCATGTCCTAGGTTCTCTCAGCACCTGAACTAACTGTGCCTCTTCCGTGCCTTCTTCTGTTCCAATTTCACTCATATACTCCCATCTCGCGGTTTCTGGAAGGCTCATCAGAATACTCTCAATCCGAGCACCTGGTGTCATCAAGCCAAACTTGGTGCCCCTATCATGAACAAGATTGAATTCGACGTAACGTCCGCGGCGGACTAATTGCCAACGTCGTTGACGAGGCGTATACGGAATCGAATGACGAATGTTAAGGATAGGCAAATAAGAAGGCATGAACGCATTTCCTAGCTCTTGAATGAAGGAGAAGATTTCATCCTGCGTCACCGGTCGCTTGAATTCAGAAGCTGGACCGAGACGTTGATGCGCTCCCTCATTGAGATCATCGAAGAATATACCACCGATTCCACGGGATTCCTGACGGTGTATGATGAAGAAGTACTCGTCGCACCATTTTTTGAAGGTAGGGTAGAGTTGCGGGCCATGGATGTCGCATGCCTTCTTTATCGTAGAATGGAAATGCACTGCATCTTGTTCATATAGATATGATGGCGTCAAATCCGAACCTCCACCAAACCACCATGCAAGGACTTCAGGAGATGCCATAGGATCATCATCCGTATTAGATTTGTGCTCTGTGATCTCGAAGTAGCGATAGTTGGCGTGAACAGTCGGAACATGTGGATTTCGAGGATGAATGACAAGGCTTATACCTGCCGCAAAGAACGGTAGACCTTCTGGGCGTTCTGGGAGAGGCATAGAGGTATGGTCTGCACGCATTTGGCGAATTGCGGCTGATGGAAGTATACCATATACCACTGAGACATTGACACCGGCTTTTTCGAGGATAGGTTGGTGCATATTTGGAGATCTTGCTTCATCATCTGGAGGAGAGGCAAAGACGCATGAACGGCCCGTACCACCTTGTGCACGAATCCAGGAATCTCGCTTGAAAGGAGGTGAATTTGGGTCTATCTCCTCAAACGCGGTTACAATTCGATCCTGCAATTCTTTGATATACTCCTCCACACGCTGTCGCATAGGCTTTGTGGGCATTAGACTGGGAAAAGAGGTGTGTTATAAAGATTCCTTTCGACAACTTTTGTTGCTGTGCAGTATATTAAGATATGTACAAATAATGATGGCACGGGAACACTGTCGCCGACAGTGCTTGATCCAACCTTGGAGGTACAAAGTCTAAACCATCATTTTACAAAAAGTTAGAAGCAAATTTCACATTAATCATGTAATGTTAGAAAAGGTATCACTTACACATCCACAAGGTATAGTATTCAATTTGAGCATTCTCCTACATTCTGGCTATAGGATGTAGAATGAGTAGATGACCGGTGCTGAGCAAGTTCCAGTAGACAATTATGGTATTAATATCCTAGTGGCTCGCTTCTAAAGTATTGATATTATAAGTCTCTGGCATGTCTTATGCTGTACTGGTCCTAAGCATACACAGTAATCCCTCTACCTATTGTACTTTAACTCTGCTCTAGTTTGTAAATACAATTTCCTGCATTCCAAGATTCTGTAACATAAGAATGAGGTCTTAACACAACATATGTCACTCCTTTTACTATCCTATCTTGTTTTAATTCCAACTAGCATTAAATTCTTGGTGCTATCATCATACTGTTTAAAAAAAATCTTGGTTACTTGACAGGCTATTCTAGAGGACCAAACTATTATAGTAACCACTTAGCCAGAACAACTTATGAGCACAATTAGTAGTTACTTAATTAGTAAGTCTTCTGAGGTTTCACAAGAGGAACTTGACAAGTTCTCACTTTATTCATCTATTATTTATATACAAGTACATGCTAGTCCATACCCTAGTTGATTTACCTTATCCTAAAGTTCATGTATACACTATGAGAACAATATACATTTTGCAAGAAGACCAGTCTTTTTGCATCTTGATCTCATCTGACTGTTATAAACTTAAGTTCTTAGAGTTAGATAAAAGAATGAACTCTCATATTGAGTAATACAAGAGAACTCAATAGAGTTTCCAATATAAGCTAGTTTATCTTATATACTACAAACCATGGTCTGTGCACATACTACAACTAACCTACCCTAAAATATATATACTATTCATAAGGCCAGCATATCATAGCCATGTTGCATGATACTATCTGTTCCAGAACCTTCTATGACTTTTTCCTGGTCATATAATATTGTAACTATAATCTGACCAACTTGCGATATGTATCACACTTTGTAACATATGTAACTATTACATATTACAATTCCTTGGCCAAGTCTAAATAATAAAAATAGAAATAGAAATAAAGGAAAATAAAGAAAAAATTACTATCAGAGCCTCATCTTACCTCTTGTCATATACTAAGTTCACTCATTCAAAAGTCTGTACTCTATGATGGTGATATCTCATTTAAATTCCAACAAAAGCCTATCTTCCATAATAGCCTTATTTCTACAAATATATTTCCATGGTAGTGATATACTCAAATCTAAATTCTGCAAGTATTTTGTTTTTTATGACAGAAGTACTTTTTTTCAACTTAGCCTTTTATAGTAGAGTTTTTTTAGTTTCTCTATTTGATCTCTTTTGGTATCTTACTACTGAAACCTCTACTTAGTATTATATACTGAAATCTCCAAGTTTCTCCTTTTTCTAATACTTATATATAAGATTAGTAAGTATATTGTATCTTGCTAGTCTGATAATTGACAATTCAAGTTAAACTCTATCTCCAGTGTTCTTTAGCAATATACTACTATTAGCACTTACTCTCTTTGGACTCTGCTCTATCTTCTGAAGTTGTGATTATATAGCAGACAAATAGCACAGCATATAAGTTAAAGCTAAGAATATTCTGAAAAGCTTATATCACTACATACTATTAAAGTAACTAAACAAAGTGATGTAGTAAAGATTACAACTCCAGAGAAATTCTAAGCTATATTGTTTAGATGACTAAGTACATAGCTCACCTCTAGAGAAATCCTAAGAGAACAGGATAGAGTTTCTTAGATGTAACTACTACTCTAATTTCTATAAGTCTATACTAATTAAGTGGGATATCAAGTAGAATATTCTGTTAGAGCAACTGCACAGAAGAGCAAAGCACTTCAAATTTCTAGAAAATCCTAATTTTATTGTTTAAGAAATACTAAACTATACACTCATCTCTAGGAAATCTCAAAAGAACAAAATAGAGATTTCTGAAGATAGTGACTACTCTATATAATAATAAGTCTATTCTAATGTATCAGAATTCTGTTTATATAAGCAGGGAATGATGATACTTAAGTAATCAGAAATAGTTTAGAATAGAAAGACTGAATTGAAAGAAAGCTAGAATGCTTAGCAAGTGCTTTTAGAGCATGAAAAAGCAGATGAGCAGATAATATTAGCAGACTTTAGAAGATTATAGAATATTATGGAAAAGCAAGGAAATATCAGAAAGAGAAGTTAGATAATATATCTAGACAGCTAGGAGTATTGGTATATAACTTAAAGGAATTTGGAGCATATAAAAGTAGATAAGTGGATGAGTGTGAATATCAGAAAGGATTATGGAACATGGATCAGCTGGAAAACACAGAAGAGAAAAGTCTCAGAGGAGCCAATCTCCTTACATATTTAGTATCTTAACTACAAAATGACAAGGTTATATAATTAGAAATCTCAATGAAATATATTAGCATAAGACTTAAGAGACAAAATGACTACAAAGTTAACTTGAACTTTGGTGGGTGCTGCTGGCTTAAATTCAGACAAAGTAGAGAGTTCTTACACATACTTAGTATAGAGTTTTCACATCTAGTATATCTTTAAACCAACTTTATAAGATTTTGCCTTGCAGTATAAGTAGTTCTTTAGTCTGATAATCAACTTGGATTAAGTGTTACACTTATCTTAAGTTTCCATCTAAACCATTTCCTTCTAAAATATGACTATGCAACAAAGTTAAGCTAAATGCAACATTTTTTGTTAAAGCTAAGGTTGTTTATCTATATAGCATTACTTCTGAGACTATTTTTGCCTATCTATTTACTAAGTCATGTCATCTATTCTACTTTCCATGCTATATTTATAGATGATTCCAGCAAGTGTAAATCATTTCTAGCAAGAGTCCAAGTATAAACACTTAGATTGGTGCTAACTCAGATTGTTTTTCAAAGCAAGAAATATAGAGTATCTATATAACTTGAAATATTAATACTTAGTAACTAAGACTATATCCAAGAATTAGAGAAGACAGATAATTACTCTAGGTATACTAAAGTTCTTGGAACAGAGTTCTATAAAAATCATAAGAAAGTCATGTAATTAGTTATAAAGTAATTGGTTATGAAATGGAACTAAGTTAATTCATACTGGAAAAGTATGTGTAAATTAGAAGAGAGATGTTTACTTCTGCAGATATTTTGAGTAGAGTAGATATTAGATAAGTATTATCTATGATAAGAGTTAGATAGATTAGATGTATTCAGATAAGTATATAACACTTTTACACTTCTATAGTCTTCAATTACTCTTATATAAGCTCTTATTACTTTATCCTAGTTTAGTTATTTTTTTAACAAAATAATGTTTGACATTGATATACTGTGTTTACCAGTAGTTTTTGTTATTGAGGCTGTTAGAAATAAACTCATCATTATTTGCTCAGATAATAATTAGTAGAACTATTGGTGAACTAATCTCATCAAAGTATTTTGTTAGCCATAAAGCTTATATAGTTGCATGTGTAAATATCATATACTCTGTCTCAATAATAAAAAGAGCTATTGTTTCCTAACACTTGTTCTATCATGAGATAGGTCTACCAGTTATGATGAATATATTTCTCTCTGTTAAATATCTAGTATTCTTATTACCAGCAAAGTCTAAGTCCACATAATCATATAGCTGTAAGCTTCTATTTGCACAATACATAATACCATAGTTAAAAATACTCTTGATATAGGCTAGGACATTTTTGAGTATATTCTAGTGTGTCTTTCTAGGATTATAAGCAAAGCAGAATAGGAGGTTGATGACAAATAAGAGATTAGGATGTAAAGCAACTTATAGCCATATCAACAAGCCTAAGACTTCATAATGTAGTACATACTTCATCTCAGTAGTGTTGTAGAACCATTATCAGAGATGAAAGTGATTCTTATAAGCAGCAAAGTTGATAGTGGTTTACACTTGCTTATACTAAAGTACTCAAGTATGCATTCACAGTGAGTATATTGAGAGTATAATATCACCACTTGAAGAGTTCTTGTAAATCTACATCTTCTTAAATCTTTGATCTCATAACTAGATCTAAGTTGTAACTTGGTTAGAAATTCACCTTTGAAAGTAAATAAAGCTCTAAAAATATTATCTATTTATGTTGAAGTAAGTATATATTCATCATCAATAATATTTGATCTAATCTAAGGTTTGGTATGAGACTTGTAATAGCCATGATCTTTCTATATATAGTCATCTTTCTCTTTCTCAAAGTCTCTAGGTTGCCCTATGTAAACTTCAAACAAGTTGTCACTATTTAAGAATGCTGATACAAAATCCATTTGCCAAAGCCTAAGTCTCTAGAAAGCAGCAATTGAACACAAAAGTCACATAGACTCTAATCTAGCCATAGAAGTATAAGTCTTATTGTAGTCTTCACCAATAACCTACATGAAGCCTTTGGTTACTGTTCTCACTTTCTTCCTGTCCATTTTAGACTATATACTCACTTGGAGTTAACAACATTTTTGCTAGCTAGTCTTGAAATAACCTTATATACACCTCTCTCTCAACATCTCAATATTCTTTAGCATAGGTTTCCACCATAAATCAGGGTGTGTTATAGTTTTACAAAATATCTTTAAGATCCAAGTATCTGTATCTATCATATAAGCAGTTATATGTCAAAGATATTTAAGAGAGTTCTTAAGTTAAACTAATTCTCCTCACAGTAAGTGGTAGGTCTGCTATCTGGTATAGATTGTTTACTATCAGGTTGTTGGATTCATTATTGGGAAGATGAGTTATCTTATCAGATAGGACAATTGGGATTTATTCTTTATGTAACTTTGGTATCATGATAGGCTTGGAAGCTATATTATATTAGAGTAATATAGGTAGTGCAAGAAGATCCTTTTTAGTATCAATATTAGTGGTGTTAATTTCCCCCTGATTAGGGCTATCACATGATATATAATAAGAAGAATTATTTTTTTCTGTAAACATTGTAGACATTGACTGCTTAGTAATGTGTACTACTCCCTCCTCAAAGATAACATCTCTCAATTTGAATATTACATCTGTTATTTGATTAATCAACTTACATCTCTATCTTCCAAAATATTCCAGTAAGCTGACTCTTCTCAATCATAATCTAAGTTTTGAGAGATTTAAGTCCAGGAAAATATGAGTATAAGCAACAATACCAAATATTTATAAGTATAAAATGTTTTAGTAGTTACCTATCTTTGTTTTAGCTGGAATGTACTCTAAATTATATGTTATAGGAATAAAGTTCTAGATATAGACTACTATTTACATTGCATCTACTCAATATTTTAAAAGTAAGCTGGATTTTGCCATAGCACCACAAGTTATATTTAGAATTATTCTTATACTTATTACAATCTTAAGACCAAAGAATTAGTTAAAAAAAAGAATCTTGAATTGGGTTATTACAAGAAAACTCAATGGAGTTCCTAGTACAAACTTATTTATCTTATATATGTTAGGCTACTGGTTCATGCTACAATACCATTAACCTACCCTAAAAGCCATACATTATTCATAAGATCAACATATATTAAACACATTATAGTAATATTATTTCTTTCTAGAACCTTTTACCATATTCTATTGTGACATATAATCATGTGACAGTGTGACTAATATGTGACACCAAGTCATGTAATGTGACAATTTGTGACTGTAACATATAATATCATACTAACTCTAACTCTAAGTTTTGAAGTAGCATAATTTTTTGGTAAGTATATAACATAGTAAATTTAAAAACTAACCTATAAGTAACTTTATACTTCTTCCATACCTGATTAAACTATTCTCTTCCTATATTTGTCAGAATTCAAGATACTGGACTCTAATTATTTTATTTCTTCTTTTCTCATTTGTTATTTCCTTTTTTTTATTTTTATTTTTGAAACTTAGGGTTAGGGTTAACATGACATCACTGTCACACTGTCACACATCAGTCATGTGTCATAATGGAAAAGCATAGAAGGTTCTGGAATGATAATGTCATACAACATGTTTAACATATATTAACCTTAAGGCAAACACATGGTTGTTTAGGGTAGGCTAGAAGTAATTAGCATGGACTATGGGGTTTTAGTATATAAGGTAGACAATCCTGTACAGAGTTCTCTATCAAGTTCTCTTGTATAAACCCTATATAAGATTTTTTTTCTTGACCTACTCCAAGGTCTTAAGGTCATAACAATATTTAGCTATACATGATATAATTTCTTTCTTGGTCTAATGCTCTGCTTCCACATGATGAGACTAGAAAACCTTTGAAGTAATTTCAGCTAACTTAGTGCTAAGAAATATTACTATATATGAATTACTCACTTGTTTGTGATATCTAAACCTTAGGTACACTCTTAGAGGTTAGGAATAATTCAGAAGTTCAATAATAATAATAATAATAATCAATACAGATTGTTACAATCATCTTTTTATATTTATCACATAATTTTTACATAGACTATAAGATTGAGGGTATTCTCTTTCTGACCCAATGATTGGCTATACTGTAGTTGGTCTCAGTCAGCACCTTATCTTCTCCTTATATTCAATGATA
>Ga0157368_1001216_pt1 | contig 11065 bp, 9 predicted proteins | sample AttbisABBM3_FD_113146 | JGI IMG/M metagenome (GOLD analysis project Ga0157368, IMG submission 113146) | Fungus gardens microbial communities from leaf cutter ant in Botucatu, State of São Paulo, Brazil - Atta bisphaerica ABBM3 | ecosystem: Host-associated > Fungi > Mycelium > Unclassified ...
AAAGAATAGAAAAAATAAAGTTAAATCTGGAGGCAAAGGAGTTTAAGAAAATAGAGTTACCAGAAAGATATACAGCGAAGTTGTTATATGGGTGGGATAATAAGAAGTTTGAAGAAGGATATTTGAAGAAATTGGAGAGAAATTGGAATAAATGGAAGAAGAAAGAGAAAGAATATAAAGAGGAATATAAGAAAAAAGTTGAAGAAAGCCTGGAATAGAATGAGAGGGATAAGCAAAGGAGTAGGATTATCTGGGGAGACAAAGAAGAAGTTTCTTTGAAAGTGGAACCTTAAGAAGAGGGTACTATTATGAAATACTATGGACACTAACAATTTTTCTTTTCTTTTATTTAATTTCTCTGATTTTATATTAATTTTGTTTTGTTTTCTTTTTGACAATGAAGAGGTATGTGACATTGCAGTCACATGACATTAGAGAAGTATATTACAAAAACTTTGTTTGAATAAAATAATAGAAGATTTGAGAATGAGTATTTAAAGAAGTTGGAAAAGAACTGGCAAAGATAGAAGTCAGTTTCTCTGAAGAAGAAATCTTAAAGAGGGATAATGTCAGAGTTATGAATAGTAAACTCTATTTTTATTTTTGTTTTCTTTCTCATTTCATTTTTTTCTATTTTCATTTTATTTTGAACTTAGGATTAGGGTTTAGTGTGATGTCACACATAATTGTCACACATCTATCACTGTTACAAGTTACACAATCATGTATTATGATGGAATATGGTGGAAACTTCCAGAAAAAATAATGTTATTACAATATGTTTGACATATTGTGGCAACTACTAGTCATAATAACCAATAGCAACACAAGCAATAAATCTCTTAGTAGGGTATCAAGTAGGGATTACAAGAGAACTCAATAAGGAGTCTCTGCTGTATTAGAGTCCTATTTATACAAACTTCACCTGGTCTGTGCTACTAATAATTAAACCTGCTCTTATGTTCATGCTTCATCCTCATATTCACCTTATATCTTATTTAAGGCTGCCATGTTGCATTTGTGTGCTCTAACATTATCTTCCAGATCTTTCTACCATATTCTAGGCCTATGATGTCACATCATGTGACATGTCATGTGACTGCAATGTCATGTGCCTCTTCATTGTCAAAAAGAAAAGAAAAGAAAAGAAAATTAATATAAAATCAGAGAAATTAAATAAAAGAAAAGAAAAATTGTTAGTGTCCACAACATTCCATAACATGACATATATTAACCTTAAGAATAACATATGGTCCTTTAGGGTAGGTTAATAGTATTATAACATGAACTAGTAGTCTAGTATATATAAGGTAGACTATTTTATACTAGGAACTCTATTGAGTTCTCTTGTGATTACCCAATTTAAGGTTGTTCTTTTATTCTTACCTTAGGGTTTAAGTTTTAATAACATAGAGAAGGTTATAAAAGGTTCTAAAGCAGGTAATATCATACAATATGGCAATAGTATTTCAGCCTTATAGAAAGTACATAGACTTTAGAGTAGAATATATTAGGATAACTGGGCTAAGTTAGAACTCTAGGGAAATCTTAAGTGATATTGTCCAATAGTACTATATATATAGCTTATCTCTAGAAAAATCCTAAGAAATCAAATTTTCCAGAAGTGATAGCTATTCTAAGTATTTGAAAGTCTATTCTAATCAAGTAGAACATTAGACAGAACATTTGGCAACCTAACTACAGAATAGTAAAGCTGTATAGTCAGAAACTTTAATAAAATATTATTAAATGGTAAGAGCTCATTAGTTAGTAGTAGAAAGAAATAGGTTGATAGTTATAAGAAAGTAAGCAAACATCTATAAGATATTGCAGAGATTAAGAAGACAGTGTTATAGTAGAGTATTAGTATAAAAGACAAGAGTTAACTTAGGCTTAGACTTTGGCCTATACTATAGACTCAAATTTAGATAATGTTACAATCTCAAGACCTTAGAGTAGGTTAAGAAAAAGAACCTTGTATAGAGTTTACACAAGAGAACTTGATAGAGAACTCTGTACAAGATTGTCTATCTTATATACTAAACTACTATGGTCTGTGCTACTACTTCTCTAGCCTACCCTAAATGACCATGTGTTTGCTTTAAGATCAATATGTGTTGTATATATTATATGATGTCATCCTTCCAGAACCTTCTATGTTTTTCTCTGTGACATCGTGACTTGTGACTGTGACTGTGACCATATCATCTGATGTGACTGATGTATGACAGTGTGATTATGATATCATTCTAATCCTAAGTTTAGAAAAGAAAATAAATGAAAAGAAAATGAAAAGAAACATTTAAACAAAAAAACTAGCATTCAGGCTTTGCATTTCTGACAGATAAGGCAGTGAATTTCCTTATAGGATAGTTGTATTGTGCATACAGACTATGGTCTTTCAACTTGAGACCTAAGTCATAATAGTAAGTATGTTACTATTAACACTGAAGTTGAGTATTAGAATTATTAGACTGAATAATACAGAGTATCTACCAGTCTTTAAATACTAGATGAAGTATCTAAAACACTGGGATACTCAAGCAGTGCTATTACTTCATAGTCTAGTAGTTCTCCATATCAAGTGAGGTCAGTATCTATACCTAGCTCTGGTAGCTAGGTGGATGTTTGATCAAGATAATCTACACTGATGGAGTTTGGGTTTTGGAATAGGACTGAGTGTTTCCAGAGTTTTGAGGTAAACAAGTCTACTGTGAAAGACAAGTAACTTGCAGAGTTTGGAATAAGAGTAAGTCTGCCATAGAAGATGTCAATACTCAGAGTTTGGACTTTGACATATGACAGTATTACATTATATGTTAGAAGTGATCTTATCAGTTCAAACTATGCCATAGTTACTGTGGACTTAGTCTTAGGACTGCTTCCCATTTAGTCAGTGCATCATATGATTACATGTACTACTACCTGTGGACATGTTTTATGACTTTTCGTCATTTACAATTGTCCACAGGTGAAGTGTTGTCTTACCACCTTTAATTTCAGTCATGTACAGTTGTCCACAGTTTATTGGGTGACTCCTGAGCTTTCAGATTACTTCCTAAGGCTACTAGAACCGTGGAGAAGTTCCTGTACAAGGCTTTAGTCAGTGACACGTTGACTGATATTATTACTTTTCTCTTTCTTTTCTTTTCTTTCTATTTATACTACCATGGCCTGTTTCCGTGTAATAAATTGTTGATTTGAAAAAAACAAAACTAGACCATAGACCACATGAAACAAATACCTAACTCAGACAGAAAGATAAGTCTTTCTGTCATGATGGTGTGGATAATTACTATGTGATTTGCAAGTGCTTCTGTGGTATTACCCGTGGTTTATCCAGTTGACATACCGAATTCCGCCCGCAGTACCAAGTATTAATATCAGGAGAAGACACTTAAGAATTACTTCTCCACACAAACCTACAATGCACCTTGGGAGCAGGTTCATTAAGTTATTTGCCCTTTTCATGGCTGCCACCATCTCTGGGGTTGTCGGTGATGACTTAGATGTCTATGTCGACGCCAGCCTTGCCACTGGGTGGGAAAATTGGAGCTGGAGTAGCACTATAAACTTTGCGGCTACTGACATCGTTTCTGGCTCCTCGGGAAGTAGTATCTCGGTCACTTCTGATGCATGGGCTGCTCTCTCTCTCTATAACTCAGCTCCTTTTAAGACTTACGCTGGCTTGAAGTTTGATATTGCCGTGAGATCGTATTTTCAATTTTTCTCCGTCATTCATTTTCACGGTCTTGGTTCAGGGGGATCAACCAGATGTTACTCTTTTGATTCAATCTGTTAAAGATTCCGTTGATGGTCCAAATATCCCATTGTCTGCGATCAGCAAAAACATCACTTCAGACGCATTCAGCACTGTCTTGATCGATTTCAATAATCTACCTGGATCTGGAGTTGCCCTGGTGCGTCATTTGTATACTTTTCTAGGGCCAGCAGATGTCAATCTTAAGACAGGGAGGCGCTAACTGGGACCGTATCAGTTTACAGGCTGGTGGCTCCGGTGCAACTGTGGGTTTCACAGTTCCTTGAAATGTGTATGAAATTTCATAGTATCCTGAATCAACCAGTATCATCTTGACAACATCATTTTGGTCGAATCCATTACCGTTACCCCAGAGTTCCTAAGTGCCGAACCTCTCGCGAGCAACATTCTTGCTGTTACTACTAAAGGTGATGTCGATGTCAACATAGTCAAGGTCGCTCTAAATGGCTCAGTAGGTACTACAACCCACGTCCTCATATAATCTCTAAAGTTTGCTGAAGCCCATGGCATTTGCTGGGCACAGGACCTATGTGCCGGTCGATGCCCCTTCCCTCTCCATTACGTACTTCACTCTTACGACAAACTTTGCTCCTGGTATGCTGACAATCGCGGCCGGAGAATCAAACTTCAATCACACTCTTCCTAACGTCCTCTCTGGCAGGTTTGTATCGCAAACTTATTTTTCACGCAATGATTCTTAGAGACATAATGTCTATTCAGCATTGTTCAGGCAGTATCCACACCGATCAATCCTCATATCTACGGCGTTAACTTCCCTATGAGTCCCGACTACATCAAGCATCTCGGTGTCACAATCTCCCGTTGGGGTGGAAATGCTGTCACTGCCTACAACCCATTTGGTGGGTTTACCAATGCCGGAAATGACTGGTACTTTGAGAACAGAGATTCTGATAGTGCCAATGACTGGGCTGGTTGGGTTCATGGAGCTGGCTCAGATACACTGGTAACAATTCCTGCGTAAGTAGGGCGCCCTCCCTATGACAATTTTATCCAATTAAAAGTTCTTGGAAGTCTTGACTGGGTCTCGAAGGACAACTCATCGTACTCTTACCCGAAGACGGTCTATTCAGGTTGACATAATTCTATTTCTATGTGCCATCCTCTGATCATTCCGTGTAGATCAGACCGCCTTCGATCCATTTAACGCTGATGCGGGCAACGGAAAGTTTTCCAATGGTTCCTGGGTTTCTCCCCCTGATCCTACAACTGTTTACTCTGCTTGGAACACAACACTTGCTCAAAAGTGGCTTAGCGGGTTGGCGAACAAGCCTACGATCGTCACAATCGACAACGAAATCGAGATTGCGTCAAGTACACATCAGGACATGCACCCCAAGTACGCTTTACAGTCATGAAATCATTTCACTTACTGATATTCTGGAAGAGACATTGACTATGATGAAGAGCTTGATCGAGTTGTCAGGTTTGCCACAGCAGCCAAGGCTGCTTTTCCTAGTGTCAAGGTTGCGGCACCTTCAACTTGTTCTTGGTGGTTTTGTGAGTGAATGCTGTCGTGTCACTGATCTGGATATTGATATCTATTCGAGATTGGACGAGTATGGTTGGCTGGGATGACACTGCTGCCCACGACAATATCGATTTTATTCCCTGGTTTTTGAGTCAGATGAATGAGGTCGAAAAGACCACGGGAAACAGACTTCTTGATTATCTCGACATCCATTATTATTTTCAGCCTGACACCAGCGCTAATGACGATGTTGCTAAAGCTCTAAGGCTTAGGATGTCTCGCAGCTTATGGGTAAATTGTGCTGGTTGGCTACTCTCTTCGCCCTCAACTTACCAGTGTCTTCACACAGGACCCTAGTTACGTCGACGAATCCTGGATAGCTACTGATCCTCAAAACCATCAGTGGACTCCTGACACTGTTCAACTGGTTCCTCGTATGAAGACTCTTATCGACAATAACTATCCTGGAACTAAGCTCTCAATCTCTGAGTGGAGCTCCAGCGCTGATGATGATCTTACTGGTGGCCTCGTTACTGCTGATGCCCTTGGTATTTTTGGCAAGTATGGTGTTGATGCCGCTACCTACTGGGCAACGCCTGGAGAGCAAGCCCCTGTAGGCTTGGCTTACTGGCTCTACCGAGGGTATGTAGACGGTACGAACAAGTCCCTTCATGCTTGCTCATCTGAAGAATTTAGGTACGATACATATTTCGGCAACCGTACGGCCCAAGTTAATCTCGTGAATCCCGATCCTAACACTTGGGCTATATATGCTGGATCCGACGGTTTCAAGCTCACCCTGGTCATCCTCAATAAGAACCCCGATAAAGCACTCTCATTTGATCTTTCCAATGTACCTACCGGGAAATACTTTGTTCGCCATTTCGGTGGTGGTGCTGGTGTTGCCAAGTGGCAGGTATGAAATTACTTCTTCCCTGCCTTGCAAGCGTCCAATTAGCTGATCTTTGGATCTAGACTACACTCAATTTGACAAACAACCAATTCATCGTCATTCCTGGCTATACCGCTGTGTTTTTGAAACAGCAGTGATCAACCATACCAGAAATTATTTATACTTTTCGTGTATGTAATGCCTGAAAGCTTCTACTCGGAAATCACATATCATATAAATATAATATTTCCGGGGAGTCTTGCCAGAATTGGCAGCGCAAACGTCCCTGAGGCCACTATTAGCCCAGGCCATTCACGCACTCTAAGCTCAATATTGAAGGTTTTACTTCATACGTCTATCAGTGTTCATCCCTGGAGTTTAATATCTCATCGCTGAATATATTGCACCCATCCACCTATATTCTACTAGAAAACTTGACATACGCCCTCTACCATTTTCTTCACAGGTACCATACTGACATTGAATTTACTAGAGTTGATCCTCCATATTTTTTAAAAAAATCAACAATTTATTACACAGAGTATGTAGACAGGCTGTGGTAGTATAACGCTGCTTAAATAGAATGAAAGAGAAGAAAGCAAGAGGAACAAAAGAGAGAGAATACAACCAATGTGTCACTGGCAACCTCTATTATATCTGACTCTAGTTGTGTCATTCCATATAGACATGCTGTTATAGACCTGCTCTGAGGTTATTTGTCTTCTGTAACAAATGAGCCTCACATCAGTCCTAGGTAAAACTCTGCTTCATGATCTACTTTGCTATAGATCACATCTCCATCTTTCATTGCCTAGTGACTCATTTCCTGAACTCCACTGCCTAAAGTTTGTCTTCATAGCATTTTTCTTAGCTATTCTGTCCTCTACCACTATCCTAGATACAGTCCCTACCATAGTACTTAGTATTTAATCAGTAGATACTCTGTACTTTTTACAGTCTAATAATTGAACCTAAGTAACCTGCTTACTCTCTATTACTCTACTCTGCCTTATTCTGTTTTGAAAATACAACTACATAACAAGTTGTTAGCACAACACATAAGTAACACATAAGTGTTATGAGATGAAAAAGTGTGGGAAAATATATATTAGTGGAAGAACATTATTTTATTAATCTATGGTGAGAGAGAGAGAAGGCACATGACCTGGAAGTCACATGACATTATGTCACAGGGCCTAGAGTGGTCTAGAAGGACCTAGAAGGGTCTATGGTCTAGAAGAGTCTAGAGAAGTTGGGAAGAGTCTGGACAATGATGTCAAGGAGCATGTTAACCATATTGCTTCCTCATGGTGTACACATGGTGCACATATGGATGATGGAGATGAAGAGTAGGGTTTAGGGTATGATGTTAGGGCACATGTATATGGCATGCTGGCCTTGAGGTAAACATATAATGAATGAGTAATAGAACATGAGGTAGATTAGTAATGAACATGAGGACAGGGCATGGACATTAGGATAGGATGCACAGCAGATGTGTAGTCATAGCACGAACCATGGATAGTCATATAAATAGTTAGTAGAATACTGTTGTGGTTCCCTATTGAGTTCTTTTGTGAATTACACAACTTGTGTTCTCTACTAGATATCCACCTTTGAGATTTACTTGTTAGTGCTGCTATTGGACACTGGTCTAGTGGTTGCCACAACAATAAGTTGAAGCCAAGATTGTTATTCACATCCAGTCACATAACTATGTGGATAAGTATTCTATATTTGATCCACTCTACTCTGTGTGACTAATTATAAACTTTCACTTGAAGTGAGAACTGTACTTAATACATGTATTCATTTCTGGATATATATTATATATTGTTATTAGCTGAGGCATAATGTCTTGAAACAATAAGTTAATTTCTATTTTTACCCCTTTTCTCCATTTCTATTCTTGTTAATGAATTGCTAGCCAATGCTTGAACTACAACTATTGTTAGAGTATGAAATATGCTTGGAAGGGGAAACCATCTATAGAAAAATTATAAAAGACATCAGATAAAGTATGAAAACTTATCCAAGATATGCAGATATGAAATCAGAAATGATCTTAGCTTCAGTACTGTATCTCTATATGTCATAATGGTTATATATAGGAAGAGTACTAAAGAACAGCAGAATATGAGAAAAGTCAAGAGTCTGAGCATGAGTACCTAGATTAGTACACAACTCTGGTTGATTTTCAAGATAAGAAACTACAGAGTATTTGTAAGAGGATCTGACTTTTCACCATGCCCAGCTAAGCAAGTTCCCTCAACTACAAACCCTGTAGGCTTTTCTATATCTATCACTACTTCTCTGGATCCTACAACCCTCACTATAGACTTTACTGCCATCTTGTACTTTTAAACTCTACCACCAGTTTTACAAACTTTGCTGCTACAGACTCCAAACCACATGGTCATATCTTGTGCCCTTAGAAGACTTTCTAGACCACCAATTCATTGTCCTCTATTACTCTAACTGTGCTCCATCTTTCTAGATAATATTCTATATATTTCAACTTAGATTTATGACCATCTGTATACTATCATTTTAATGTTATCTCAACAGTATTTTGCTAGATTAAAATAGACAGTAGAAGTATTTAGGATGTTAGCTACCTTTAGTAAATCTCATTCTATTATTTTAGATTTTTCTAAAGGTAGATAGTACTTAGTTATTAGTTGTTCCAATATAACTTAGATTTCTCTGAAGATCATAAGCTTTGTGAAATCCTATAGACTTCACTCAGTTGCCCTAATAGTAGAACAAAATTTCTTCTTTGGAATATTGAAGTATTAATTAGTTTAGCAATCTAGGATTTCCCACCCTCATATCTTGACATCTCTTGCCATTTCTCACCTCCTGACTAATGTTTGCTCCTATTAATCACTTTATAAAACCTTGAGGCTTCTTCAGCACTATCTAAGAAAAATAGCTAAGTATCAGTAGGTCTTGAGCACAATACAAATAATATTCTTTCCAGTCTTGTGAACTAGCTCTAAGATCTATTATTAAACCCTACTCCTATTTTCCCAAATATATTCTCTTTCCCTATAACAAAACTTTCTTTACCAACTAATATTCCCATACCTAAAAATCTCTACTACTGCTCTTAACCTTATATATCATCTCCACTGTTACAAACTTAAGATCTTAGAGTTAGTCAAAAGAAAGAATCTTATATTAAGGTTAACATAAGAAAACTCAATAGAGAGCTCTGTACAAAATAGTCTATCTTATATACTAAAACCACATGGTCCATGCTAACTACTTCTAGCCTACCCTAAACAGCCATGTGTATGCCTTAAGATCAACATATGTTGCACATGTTGTATGACATCATCTTTTAGAACCTTTTATATTCTTCCATGTGACTTGTGACTGTGACTGTGACTGTGTGATCTTATCACTCTAACCCTAACCCTAAGTTCTAAAAATAGGAAAATGAAAGATAAATCAAAAGAAAAATGAAAATAGAAAAGAAAAGAAGAATAAATTAAGTCCACTGCTTTTATCTTTGACAGGTATCAGGCATGCTATCTAAAGTTTTATTTTCTCCATCTATGAATTGGGATGGGATAAACTAACTGCTAATGAAAGTAATAATACTTTTCATCAATGTGTATTAGTTTGATTTAAGCCAAGAGAAAATAAGAAAACTTTGGAAAACAAAAAAAAATCATACAATCCTGGAAAGAAAGCAGAAATTTCCAAAATTCCTTCTCTGATTCCACCAAGACTATGTAAGAAGGTTTTGGAGAAATTGAAATTTTATAAAGAAAAAAACAAAGAATCTGACCACAAGACAAATGTTCAAAAGAGATGATCTTATATACAAGATACAGTATCTTTAGCCAATATCAAAGAAATAATGAAGATCAAAGACTCCTTTCTGAATCTTTCTTCCAAGAAAATTGAAGAAGTACAGAAAGTGATAAATGAAATAAAGAAGAACAAGCCCAAGATCAATATATATAATGATAGAGAGATCTTCTAGAAGACAAGTTCTGGTGTTTATAAGCCTAGAGAATTTAAAAGAATTTGTAGTATTATTCTACAAACATACTAACATTAATAGGGCTCTTAAGAACATCAAGTCAGATATCATGTGTTACAATTCAAAGACCTTAGGATTGATCAATGAAAGAAATCTTATATAGAGTTTATGAGAACTCAATAGAGAACTCTGTACAAGATTGTCTATCTTATATACCTCAGACTACTGGTCTGTGTACTACTACTTTAGCCTATCCTAAATGACTATATGTTTGCCTTAAGACCACTATATATATAACATATGGTATGACATCATCTTCTAAAACTCTCTACTATTTTCCATCATGGTATATGATCATGTGACAGGTGTGACCATGACTTGTGATATCTCACTAATCTATTCAAATTTCTAGAGTATTCCACATCATAGTCATCACTGACTCTATTTATTTGGTGAAACATATTTTTGACTCAACTCATCCTTATCAAATATAATCAATAGCTATAGCTCAAGGCCTTAGGGCATTTTCTAATAAAAATGCTTAGAATTCTATTAATTTTTGGAAATGTTCAAGTAACACCAAATAGTCTCATTGTTATAAGACGAGTGTGTGGACAGACTTTGGCTAGGGTTAGGGTTAGCCAGACATAGATAAGATAGTATTTTATTAGTTTACAACGGAGGAAGAGCACGTTACCTGGAAGTCATGTGATAGAGTCTAGAACGGTCTAGAAGGACTAACGGTCTAGAAGGATCAAGAGGAGTCTAGATTAGAGTTAGGGTTAGGATGACGTCAAGGGACATGGGTTCCTCATGGTGTACACATGGTGTGCACATGTACAGCGGAGATTAAAGGTATGACGTCAGGGCACATGTAGAAAGCATGGTGGCCTTAAGGTAGAAGCA
>Ga0157368_1001217_pt1 | contig 11063 bp, 13 predicted proteins | sample AttbisABBM3_FD_113146 | JGI IMG/M metagenome (GOLD analysis project Ga0157368, IMG submission 113146) | Fungus gardens microbial communities from leaf cutter ant in Botucatu, State of São Paulo, Brazil - Atta bisphaerica ABBM3 | ecosystem: Host-associated > Fungi > Mycelium > Unclassified ...
CTTCTACAAACTAGTCTACCTTATATAGTCCTACAGATGGTCCGTGCTAAGTACTGTGCACCCTGCCCTAAACAACCATGTGTAGTCCATGAGGCCAACATGTGGTGTTCATGTTATATAATGTTATTTGTTCTCAAATCTTCTACTAAATTCTCCCAAGTCTCATAATCTGTCTTGTGACTATGCCATCAGGTTGTGACTGATGTGACAGCATGACCGATACACCCTAACCCTAGTTGTTCTAAAAATAGAAAAATAGAAAAATAAAACAGAAATGAAAATAAAAATGAAGAGTGAAATAGAAAAACTAAGTCCACCGTTTGTGAACTTGACACTGTATTTCATATCTAATGGAATATAAGCTATTTACTATAATTAAGCTATGTTATCTATAAATAAATAAGCTCACCTCAGTCCAGTACTAGTATGTATAAATAGCTAAGGTTTACTACTTGAAAATTAAGTTTTTTTATTGTTACAACTATCAAAGATGAACCTTGTATTAGGTTAACACAAGAGAACTTGATGGAGTTCATAGTATCTATCTTATATACACTGAGCTAATAGTCTATACTATATTAAACCTAGTCTATCCTAAAAAGCATGTGTACTATATACTATTGATATATGGTATAATATCATTGTCCCAGAATCTTTTATATCCTTCCATGTGTCATGTGTGACTTGATGTGTGATAGTTGACATCACATGTAATTCATTAGAAGCAGATCTTCTTATAAGATCTGGATAATCCTTGGATATTAGAAGAAAATTCTATGAAGTTGCTAAAATATTCAGCAAGAATGTCTAAGGAGTAATTGATATGGAATGGAGAGAGTTGATCCACACCAGATAGATTTGAAAAACACAGATTAGAGAGAGCATATTATTTGTGAGGGAGCATGAATATATAACCAGATTAGTGTATGATAGGTAGTCAAAAAGATTGGATTCTCAGTATATGAACTTAGAATGCCAAAGATGTGGAAAAATATACATCCAGTTATCAACAGATCCAAATTGAAGCCCTATCATTGCCCAACATTCACTCAGCAACAAGAGACTTCAATAATAGTTATCATACCAAGTCAAGAAAGCACTACTCAAGAATCTAGATTCTAGATGATGAGGAATCAATTACAATACCTCATCAAGTGGCAAGAACAATCTTTTGAGAAATCAACATGGAAAGATTGATGAGAAGTCATCAAGAGGGGATCACAACTATGTCAAGACTTCCACAGAAACCTGGTACACCCAGAGTCCCCATAATTCAAATACCTGGAAAGTTCTACAGTGAAGTCGCGAAGATACGACCTCAGAAAGGAGGTAATGTTATGCATAACAATTTGAAGCACAACTCAGTGCATGACTCGAGGGATGAGGGCATGGATCATGTGGAATGGTATCTTTCTTTTCCGAACATCAAGAGAGAAAGATTATATAATCAGTTGGCTAATGGCATGCGATAAGATGAAAATCAAGGTCCTTGATGTTATAGCGGTAGTTCTTTTACTGTGTCATATATTCGGATCCTAGTGTCCCTCAAACCTCTGGCCTCAGCGATCATGGTGATTTTGAAGTGTAACTTTCAGAATCTCACACTTCCTCTCACGGTTTTGGGCCGCTCATTACTACTGGTTGTTGGCGAGTAAGAAAAATTGAACTTAACTGTATATTCACTCTTTAATTCCCGGCTCTCAGGCTTCTGGCAAATGCTATTCTTTGGATCGTTGCAGCCATACTTTTCCGTAATCACACCACTCGGGGCAATTTAAACCTTGCCCTTCTAGCTTGGGTGCACATATCGTCTTCTTTTATGATAATCACTTGCTCATCAAAAGTCTCAGACTTTTGGATTAAGACATGGTGTGTATAATTCGGTGCTATCCATTAAGTGGCTTATTTCCTATCAGCACTCGACGCCGACCACATCAGGTCTGTCTTCTTACTCTAGTATACTATCAAACTGCTTATCCAGGGTGATGCCAGTGCAATAGATAATGCGACCAGAACCCTCATCAGTAAGGGACAAATCCCTATCACTTGTGGATTGTTCTTTTCGTTAGGTCACAGTACCATTGTGATTACTGTCGTACGTGTACGTGTTCTTCCACCATCATACTAACCCCACTTAGGTCCGCAGACGATCGCCATTGCTATCTCTACTGATGTTTACAGCAGATTGACAGGAGTAGGTAATGTTGGCGGGATCGTTGGTAATTCTTATCCTCGCTATCCTTCGGCTTCAGCTAAAGGTATACTTCAGGTGCTGCCATCAGCGGATCTTTCCTCTTTGTTGTTGGACTTGCCAATAGCTTCATTTTATGGCGCATCTTGCGTCAACGACGGAGGGTGAGAATGCTCTATCATGACTTCAACCAGCTGACCTGCCCATATAGGAGAAACAACGACTCGAACGTATCAAACGCGGAGAGATAGCTGAGGACCAGGACCCGATTGTACCTGAGAGGAACTCGATGTTCATGATGCGAATCCTAGGACCCATCGTCACATTTGTTAATATACCATGGAAGGTGAGGTCGCTCAATACATCACATGGGCCTGGTAGATAAATTTATCGCAGATGTATCCTGTTGGAGTACTCTTTGGTCTTGGTTTGTGCCTGTCATTTTCGTCCTTTCTATCATCACTCACCCAGGGTCACGTAGGTTTCGATACAGCCTCATCAATCGCCCTTCTCGCTGTTTCTGCCATAGCCAAACAAGATTCAGAAGGCCGCAGAATTCCTTCATCACACGTTATGGTTCTCCCTGTACGTTCTATATATTCTTTTGTTATTCCTTACTGCGCCTTACGAACTATACTTTATGACACAAATAAACGGAAAGTTGCTTTTCACAGCTGGAATGTCACTCGTTGACTCCCTCGACTCGATTCTCATGTTGTATTCCTACGCAGGACTTCTAGAGGACCGTCACCGGTGGCGGATATTCGAGCCCAAAATAACCCCGGAACAGACAGAACGAACGAATCCATCTTCTAACAGAGCAACACATGAAGGAGCAATTAAACAAGAGAAGGACGAGGATAAAGCCCCTCCTTCACAAGCACTTGATTCTGCTGCATGCGAGCATCGAGTTGTTCGAGATACAAGCAAAAAAATGAACGTCATGTCAAGGCTAAGTATTGTCCTCACTTTGATGAGTATTTTGATCGCATTTGCGTACGTTACAGATTTGATTCTCATTTTTGAATCATCTGACTCACAAACTCCAGAATCTCGTTGATCACAGTAATGGGCCTGATTGAAGAACATTGTAAACAATGTGCTGCTGCTGCCGAAGCAAAAGATGGCGGTGGACTAGCCGGCGCGTGGTGGAGAAGTTGGGCGAACGTGAGTAATAATCAACACTTTCATTTCACAAATCTTTTATGCCTGAAATTTGCACCTAAATCCAGGCGACAGACCAGTCAGGTTTCATCGGCGTTGGGATCGTGGGTACTGTCCTTATCCTCCTTGCAGGATGGTATCTCTTTGAATGGGTAGCCTACTTCAAAATCAAGGAATCCGAAATCCAGTAGTAATGAAGTGAAGTACTTAACCAGACTGAATTCTAGGGTAACCAAAAATCAGATTAATAAATTCTATCAAAGCGACCGTATCAAGCGTATCACAAGTAAAGAAACTATTAGGCGCGGAGAAACACCCTCTTTCCAAGTCCAAGCATTTGAGAAAGTAGAACTACCACTATGTGCACCATTGGTGGGAGTTGCAAGGCTAGTTCCCGCCAGTGACGGCATCGATGTAGTACTGATATCCGTAAGGCTCATGTTGCTACCGATAGATACAGTCGTTTGGGGAGAATTGGTAGCGCTGGCTGTTGGAGCGGGATCGATAGTCTCTGAGAACAAATAAGTCAATTTTGAGCGTCCGAAGAGATACAAAAATACATCATGATGCTCACTTTCGAAATTGCCTCCATTATTCAATGCATCATTGACAGCTGTAACATAGAGTTCGTCCGCATTCGATGGCACGAGGGACAGAATACCAATTCGAGGAGGATCGGTTGAAGGATGAGTGATGTTGCCATAATGGAATGCAACGAGGTTTCTATGGACATAATATCAGAGAGCGTGATCGCAATTACAGCAACATAGCTCACGATCGGAAAAAGGGGTCACCGAGACTCCAGCGGAAGAGAGATCCAAAACGCGGAGGGTCTGTGGGAACTATGTTGTCCGCTACACACGTTTTAGCATCATTGGACTTAAACTGGCCAATGAAATCTCGTGGATCGATAGGGAACATCTAATAACATCGAATCAGCTTCTTTTTCCGAATGTCTAGCCGTAAGAACTTAGAACTGCCTTTCCACCGATCTGAAATACCAGAGTGTGTGGATTAATGCAAGGAAAGATCGGCTCGGAGTCCTGGTTATTGGGTTCATAGGAAGGAGAAACGATTCCCAGGATTTTGTTCACGACATCTTCCGGGCCACGAATGATAGAGTTGCCCTGGGAGTGTGGTATAAGGTAAGCTGAGATTTAGCGAAAGTTTCATTCAAACATTACGGTGTCAATGAGGGCAGATGTTCTGTTTGAATCAACACCAGTGTGTGCTGGGATTGTAGAAGCACCAAGATGCTGACCATCTATGATTACGCCATCAATATCTACCTCCCATCGGCTGATCTTGACCGTTAACATCTATTTCTCGCTAATTTTCGAGGAACGCAATAGAGAAGAACATACAGAGGATAGACCTCATTCGGGGCAAAAGTAGGCGAGCGAAGTCCACCTTCATCAGAGCTGTATAGACGCACAGGGACCCAAGTGAGAGAAGAGTTGTCAACTCCATCCGGAAGTTTTCCAAGCGTTAATTGACCATGGCCGCTAATGTCAATGGTGTCTCGAGATAGTGTGATCTGTGACCGATACATCATTACATCGATAACCAGGACTTGTTTAACAGCATACTGTGAACATGGGGGACTCAAGAGCACCTGTCATCATGATTCGTGATATTAATGGACCATAAGTATATGTGGCAAGGAGAAAGTCGTCGGTTGTGTTTATGGGACCACTCTGAGCGATGCATCAACACTCAAATTGCCTCAACAATCGATTAAATCACCTGAGCCGTGAGCAACGATTCCTGAACTTTGCTATAGAGGGACCATGAGACTGAGTAAAAATACGCGATGAGATAGAGATGAATGACCTTCCGGCAGGAAATCCTAAACCGAATATGCCAGCCGCATCGTACTGGACGACGGGATTATCAGTGTCATTGACAACACTAAATGCCTGATCTCTCATAGTAACTCCGGCAATGGCCGCAGTGTCGAGGCCAATAGTTCCTGTGGCAGATGATCCAGTCGAGGAATCGCCATAAGACATCACAACATCAATTCCTGTGGATTTCCCTCCCGTTGTAGGGTACCTCGTAACCCTGGAATCTCGGCAAGTACCCTCACGGCACGCATCCGACACAGCCCACAAGTCACTAGATCCGGTATCTAGGATTGTGGATTAGAACCAAGATCAAGACAAATACACTGAACAAGAATGCACCAAGATTCACCGCAGTTACTGTATTCCCAAGCTCGATTGGTACAGTGTAAAGGCTATTGAAAAAAAAATAAACGAGAGAAATAATTCGAGAATTAATATCCATAGAATAGTCAAGGTGCTCACAGGTCAGCATTGTCTCCAAGGCCGGTTTCCCTGCTCAGCGTTCCGCTCCTCCGTATATTCGACCGCCTCACAAGGGTCCTGTTGATTGGAAGGTCATTACTGCGAGGGAGTCTAACAGATAGATCCCCTTCATTATCATATATTTTCGCAGACTGTGTACTGGGCGTCGTAGGAAAAGCCAAGATGGGTTCAGCCAGTAAACCAGCAACCAAAGTGATAATCTGGATAAGCATAAATATCTTGCAAAAGAAGCGTCCAGCGCAAAAGAGAATGAGACGAAAGGTAAAGGAAAGGAAGTACAGGAGAAGAAAAACCCGGGATGATTGTTGATGGCGTTGCTTCAAATGATGGTATACCATTACCATCGCGATAGTTCCCACGATCAGAGGGTTTGGAAATCTATGACGAGTTTCACTGCCTCATATACCACAATCGCGCCACAGTTGTACGATGGCGAACAGACTATGTACATTCTGTATATACTAGCAGGGTAGAGATTTAATGTTACGAAACCTCTGCAGACCAGCGTCTGGAAAGACGAAGTTTATGAGTGACCAGACAGAGCCCAAGGTCGTGCTGTTGCTATACTAAACATAATATGCTCCTTCGCCTCGGTCCTCCCATGCCATTTGACGAAATATTATAGTTCATCCCCTCGTCTCCTGGAGTTCAGGATTCTTTCAACGACACTCGTTTGATTCGGTGTAACAACTATTAGTGAGGTCTCTTGTTGAGTAAAGGTCGGTGTGCGATAGGGTCTCAGCTTGGATCCGTTAGTGGTTGGGTGTAGATTCTTCCGCATCTTGGGGATTTGAAGTTCATAAGCTGAGGGTCCGACCTTCATGATTATTGGAAATGGGCCTGTTCTCTTGAAGGCTAACTTCTTGGTCAGGCCATCAAATCACATACTAGGTCTCCAATCTTGTACTCAGCAGAGGCAGCCTCTCCTCTACTTCTGTCTGCTTTCCTTTTCACCACCTCGTTCGTCTTCTTCAAGATTTCCTCTACTTCCTTTCTTGCTTCTCTTATTTTTCGAACAAAGTCATCCACCTCTGGGACCTTTTGTGTCAACCTCCATTCCTTCTCCATGGATGTTTGGGTGTCTTCCAAGGTTCACAAAGAATGGTGATTTCCCTGTACTTGAGTTTTGCCTGTTGTTATGAGCAAATTCAATCATTGGTAGCCATTCTGCCTGATCATCTTGTTGATAGCTGACGTACAACTGCAGGTATTGTTCCATCTCTTGATTGACTCTCTCAGTCTGTTCATCGGTTTGGGGGTGGTAGGCCATGAAGAGATCTTGTTTGATTCCTAGCTAGTTGCAGAGTTCCTTCATGAAATTTGAGGTGAATTGGGGTCCCTGATCACTTATATTCATTATTATAGGAATGTACTGTGCCATCTTCAAGGATCTACCTACTACCATTATTATTCCATCATATCCTCTTGAAATTAGTAAGGGTATTACAAGGTCCAAACTGATGATATCCTATGATTGTTGAGAGACTTTATTTGGATGCAGTGGATTTTGTTCCCTTTATCAGAATTTCTCAGTGTGGACTTGGACATTTTCTCAGTTTCTGTCATGATACACTTTTTTAATTTATTTATTTAAAATCAACAATTTATTATGCAGTGCATGAGGGCAGTCCACAGTAGCTACTTCATAACTACATACAGGTAGAAGCATGCAACATGAGAATGGGAAAAAGAAAAAGAAAACAAAAAGGAAAAGGAAAAGGAAAAGGAAAAGGAAAAAGACAAAGAAAGAAGTCTAATCAAAATGTCAAAAGAAAAGCATGCACATATTGACTAAGTGATGCTTTCTCTGAAAGAAAAAGCACTACTATTGAACTCTAGAAAGAGTGTGAAGTAAGCTATAGTATCCTGTCTAAAATTCCAGTGGTTGTTATATCTTTTGCACTCATGTAAAACATACCTTCTTGTTTCGATAGGATACAGTTTTCAGGGACACTAAGCTCCTCCTGAGAGAAGAATAGAAGCTCTAACACAAAGTGAATTTGAGCCATAGTCCTCCTTTGGAATATAAAGGTTCAATAGGTTTTAAGTCATCATCAAGTAGATGCAAGAAATTTCATTCTTTAGTATCTGATACCTGGAATGTCATCCTCCAATTATCAAGGATCCCATACTTGCAGGAGAATATAGGTACAAGATTGAATTTCTTTGTTTCTTTGTCAACTAAATTACAGAGAGCCTATTTCTCATAATTTGGACAATCCCAGAATTTAACAAAATTAAGGTGATTTTTGTTAAAGAAATCCCTGAGTTCTTTGGAAATGATAAACAATTGCATTTGGTAAGAATGAATTGATAAGTCAAATATTCTCTTCATGGCATGTATTGAATCCATAATAATAATGATTTAATTGATGTTGGATAATCGGATAGCTTGATTAATACTATACCTGATAACAAAGAGCTCAGCTTTAGTCAAAGTGACATTTATAGCATAATAAATCATTTTGATGACTGGACCATTGTGAGTGTGAATGTGAGCTATTGAGGTAGCAACTTGATTCTTTATACTGGTATCTGATACAACAACAACTGTTTTTGAGTCTGTTGATGCTTGAAAGGTAATATTGTCAAGTTTACAAATATATGCTTTTATACCTTCTTTACTTTTTCTGTTCACAGAATGAAAATAAAAACAACTAGAGAAAATATCTATTAGCTTATCTCCAGGAGAGAATTTGCTACTAAATAGATCAAAAGATGGAAAAACTTCATTCAACCTGTTATTTGAATTTACTATGGGACCTTTGATTAGCAATCACTGTCTAGAAGTTAACCTTTCAAGTGATAGTTGATGTATATTGCTGTCATTTGTATGTCTTGACTCTAAAAATGACTTGATGATATAATTTTGTGGTAACATTTGTACTCTGAGCTGGAATCTACCACTGAGTCTGTATAAATGGAGATGAATTAGTATGAGGCCTATAATAGCTTCAATACCAAAAGAAGAAGATGTACAAAATGTTTCTAGAATCTAAATGGCAGCTCTTTGTTATATTTTTCTGAGCTCTTTAAGAGAATATACTAATGGCATCTTGTTATAGTACCATAACTGGAAACTATATAGTATAATAGGTAAAACACAACTTCTGTGTGTAAATGAGGTCTTTCATTGAATTTCCAAGAATTTTCATATATTTTATGGCTGATAAAACCTTGTTTGTATAGAAGTTGATGTATTGTTGAAAAGTTAACTTTCTATTGAAGATAAATTCAAGATAACACCATGTTTTCTTGGAACAAAGAATGGGGCCTCCTAGGGTGGTGAGGTCAAAGACAGAAGGTTAAAAAGTCTATATGATCTAGAAAAATACAACACCTCCATTTTCCCATGTTCAACAATTAGTCCAAACTGGCTAAGAAGAAAAGACATGATATGGTAACTACAAAAAAATGAGAGTTTAAAACTACCAAAGATTTGTTTTGAAAAATGAAGAGACCATTGTCTACAAAAGAAATTAAAGAAATCAGAATTTTTAGATTTTTTAACCTTTTTTCAAAAATGTGGAGAATAGAAGAGAAATATAGAGCAGATAGAATGGAAGAAAGAGCAGAGCTCTGTCCAACACCAATGTCAACATTGAAAAAAGAAGATGAAAAATTGTTCCAAAGATATTTTATTTTTCTTCCTACTAGGTAATCACAGAAAAATAATGAGATCTTGAAGTCAAATTCTGTTTTGTCAAGAATCAAAGAAAGCAACTGATGGTTAAGTGATGGGAAGAACTGGGTGATGTCAAAAGCAAGAGTACTAGTTAAAAGATTTTTAACCTAACCAGTATGAATAAAATGCATTAGTACTACTCCTACATTCATGGTAGAGTATTGCTTTAAACTGCCTAGTTGACACAGATGTATGAAATTCTTTGATATTAACTAAAATTGAAGTCTCTTACTAATGACCTTTTCAATAAGTTTGCTGAACATATTTAGCAGAACTATTGGTCTGAATGCCTTTGGGGAGTTGTACAATGTCTTGTTAGGCTTGGGGATAATGATGGATGCTAATGTCTTGAAATGAGATGGCCAATGACCTAATTCAATGCACACATCAGTGATATGAATAAGATTTCTAAGACATAGAAAAACAAAGTTGTAAAAGTCTGATATTTATGCATGAAACAACTCTAGGGGAGTTATAATCATTTGAAGTGTTTCTAGAAAAAGTGGTCCAATTAGGATGATTTGGAGCTCCTACCGGATGTTCTTCTTCCTCACTCATTGAAGTTGATATGGATCATATAAAAGCCCATAGTAGCTCTTGTATGAATATGATATCAAAATCTCTTTGTGCTTCTAAAATTGTGTTAGTGAGCAAATTGTTCTTATGAATGTTTTGTGAAAAAAATTTGATATTTTTACAAATCATGCTTAAATGCCACTCACAGCTGAGTGAATTGATTGTCTTCCACTGTCATGAAGTTCCTGGTATTTTCTGGAGTGTTACTCCCTATTGAATCAATGCTTCTAGAAGGAGCATAGGTTCAATTCTGCTTGATGGTCACCTTTACAATTCAAATATTTGAACATATGTGGGCAAGGATTGCCCTGTTCTATTTCCAATCTTGGAGAATTAATTTTGGGATTAGCCTTGTAGTACCAGGCAAATTGGTAATGATGTTCTGATTTGTGCAGACAATTGCACTTGATGTACTTCAATCATTGAGCTCTACATGAGAAGGTAGCATGGCCCCACTTCCAACAATTCTTATATTGTGGAACTCCTAGGTTCATATTAGTGCTATAAATGGTAGCAATATAGCTTCCTATATTGAAGCATCTGTTAATCAGTCCTCTAGTTTTACTACTGCTTTGGACATCCTATATGTCCAGCCAAATGATTGACATGTCTGATTTCAGTGATATCTTGATAATATGCAGCTTTGAAGCAATTGTGATGTTGTTGAATATATGGTTGCTTCTGATAATAAATTTGACTACATCAGCTAAAATATAAGTGTTAGTATTTTCAATCTGGTACAGAATATCTATAATATTCAAGTATGATTTGGATTGAGGTAATCTGGGAACTTCCACTTTATTTATATCAATATCACTTGCATTTTTGACATATTTTTCAATCGTTTGAAAATTGAGTTGAGAGACAACTTTGTTAGTTACAATTATTATACCAGCCTGGTCTGCTCATACAAAGTCAGCCATGACTTTGGATTTAACATTCTTCAAGGCTCTGTTGATGTTAGTAATATAGTTACCAGAAGATTCTGTTGTAGCAACCACTCGTCACTCAAGGACAAATGATCTCACAACGAGCAAAGCTCTCTAATGGGCTATCAAGTAAAGAGTGGGGGAATTACAAGAGAACTCAACAAGGAGCCCTCACTGCATTGCTTCTC
>Ga0157368_1001218_pt1 | contig 11063 bp, 5 predicted proteins | sample AttbisABBM3_FD_113146 | JGI IMG/M metagenome (GOLD analysis project Ga0157368, IMG submission 113146) | Fungus gardens microbial communities from leaf cutter ant in Botucatu, State of São Paulo, Brazil - Atta bisphaerica ABBM3 | ecosystem: Host-associated > Fungi > Mycelium > Unclassified ...
CCCATCTGCCCTACGAGCTGCTGGAAAAGGTCTCCAACCGCATCATCAACGAAATCGACGGCATCTCCCGCGTCACCTACGACGTCTCGAGCAAGCCGCCGGCGACGATTGAGTGGGAGTGATATTTCAGTCGGCTATCTAGAACTGTCCGTGCTGGTATTGAAAGAACAGCCCGCTTAATTGCGGGCTGTTCTGTTTCAGAAACGAGATTTTGGTGTGATGCTTATTTGATTGATAATTTATTTTATATATGGCTATTTGAAGGTGGCAGGGCTCGATTTTAGTGGGGTTTCAGAGGGTTGCGATAGAAGATGACGCCAGCCAGATTCTTGGCGATAATCCAGACTCACGCTTTGCTTTGGGTGAGTGCCTCGCATGGAACTGATCGACAACATCAACACGTTGCTTGGCGAAAACATCAGGGGGCAAATCAAGCCAGGTACCAAACTGAAGATTGCGGCTTCCTGTTTTTCGATCTATGCCTACGTCGCGCTGAAGAAAGAGCTGGAAAAGATCGAGTCGCTGGAGTTCATCTTCACCGCGCCGACCTTCGTGCCCAGCGAAGCCAGCGACAAGTTGAAGAAAGAGCGCCGTGAGTTCCTGATCCCGAAAGCTGAGCGTGAGCGTAGCCTGACGGGTAGCGAGTTCGAGATACACCTCAAGAACAAGCTCAGCCAGAGGGCCATCGCCCGTGAATGCGCGGACTGGATCCGACGCAAGGCCGTCTTCCGATCCAATCGCGGCCAGGCGCCGATGCAGCCATTCGTTGGCGTGAAAGGGGAAAAGCACGAAGCTTCCGTCTACATGCCTGTGCAGGGCTTCACGGCGGTAGACCTCGGCTACCAGAAGGGTAATGCGCTCTCCAATATCGTGACCCGCTTCGACGAGCCAGCGCATACCAGCCTGTTCCTTGAGCTGTTCGAGCAGATCTGGAACGACCCCGACAAGCTGGAGGATGTTACCGAGCAACTGTGCGAGCACATCGCCTCCGTCTACCGGGAAAACGCCCCCGAACGTATCTACTTCCTGATGCTCTACAACATCTTCCGCGAGTTCCTCGAAGACCTGAGCGAAGACGTTCTACCCAATGATCGTACCGGCTATCAGGACACCCTGATCTGGCAGAAGCTGTTCAATTTCCAGCGTGATGCCGCGACGGGGCTGATCAACAAGCTGGAAACCTACAATGGTTGCATCCTGGCCGACAGCGTCGGCTTGGGGAAAACCTTCACTGCCCTGGCGGTGATCAAGTACTACGAGCTGCGCAACAAGTCCGTGTTGGTGCTCTGCCCGAAGAAGCTGGCCGACAACTGGCTGACCTACAACCAGAACCTCAAGACCAACCTCTTCGCGCGTGACCGTTTCTCCTACGACGTGCTCTGCCACACCGACCTCAGTCGTACGCGCGGCACCTCGTTGGGGATGCCGCTGGAACGGGTCAACTGGGGCAACTACGACCTGGTGGTGATCGACGAGTCGCACAACTTCCGCAACAACGATGCCTACAAGGACAAGGAAACCCGCTATCAGCGCTTGATGAACCAGGTCATTCGTCAGGGCGTAAAGACCAAGGTGCTGATGCTCTCGGCCACCCCGGTCAACAACCGCTTCAACGACCTGAAGAACCAACTGGCTCTGGCCTACGAGGGCGACAGCCAAAGCCTGAGCCAGCGCCTGCGGGGTGACAAGGACATCGAACTGATCTTCCGCCGTGCCCAGGCCGCCTTCAATGCCTGGTCGGTGCTACCGGCAGAGCAGCGCACCGCGGCGGCGATTCTGAATAGCCTTGATTTCGATTTCTTCGAGCTGCTCGACAGCGTGACCATCGCTCGCTCGCGCCGGCATATCGAAACCTTCTACAACACGGCGGATATCGGGCGCTTCCCCGAGCGGCGCACGCCTCAGTCCTTTCACTGTCCGTTGACGCAGCGTGAGGATGTGATCGGCTTCAACAAGATTTTCGAGTTGCTCTCTAAGCTCAATCTCGCAGTCTATGCGCCGGTCAGCTACATCCTGCCCAGTAGGTTGAAAAAATACGAAGAGCTTTACGACACCCTGACCGACGGCGGACGCGGCAGGCTGCGCCAGGCTGACCGCGAGAAGAGCCTGCAGGCACTGATGACCACCAACCTGCTCAAGCGCCTAGAAAGTTCGGTGCACGCCTTCCGCTTGACCCTGCAAAGTCTGCAAGCCATTCATCGTAGCGCCCTGGATAAAATTGCTGATTACCAAAAGATCGGTGCGGAAAGCGGCTTTGCTGACGTTTCGGCGGCCTATGAAGACGTCGACTTCGAGGATGATGACCTGCCGCAACCCGGCGACTTCAGCATCGGCAAGAAGATCATGATCAGCTTGGCGGACATGGATCTGCCCTCCTGGGAGCAGGAGCTGCAGGTCGATCTGCTGTTGATCGACGAACTGCTCGGCGAGATGAACAAGGTCACCCCAGCGGACGATGCCAAGCTGCAACACCTGAAAACCCAGATTGCCAGCAAGATCGCCTCACCGATCAACCCCGGCAACCGCAAGGTGCTTATCTTCACCGCCTTCGCCGACACCGCCGACTACCTCTACGATCACCTGGCTGGCTATCTGCAACGCAGCTTCCAGGTGCATAGTGCCAAGGTCACCGGCAGCGACGCGCCGAAATCCACTCTCGGTACCCAGCCGGGCAGCCGCCAGAACTACGACTTCCAGGGTTTGCTGACGCTGTTCTCGCCGCGCTCCAAGGACAAGGCCGCCATCTACCCGGACGAGCCGCGCGAGATCGATGTGCTCATCGGCACCGACTGCATCTCTGAAGGGCAGAACCTGCAGGACTGCGATTACCTGATCAACTACGACATCCACTGGAACCCGGTGCGCATCATCCAGCGCTTCGGCCGGGTGGATCGTATTGGCTCACCGAACGCCAGCATTCAGTTGGTCAACTATTGGCCAGCCATCGATCTCGACGAGTACATCAACCTCAAGGAGCGGGTCGAGAACCGCATGATCATCGCCGATGTCACTGCCACGGGCGATGACAACGTGCTCAGCGCCCAGGCCAACGACGTTGCCTACCGCAAGGAGCAACTGCGCCGCCTGCAAGAGGAAGTGATTGAGATGGAAGACCTGAAGACCGGCGTGTCGATTACCGATCTCGGCCTCAACGACTTCCGTATGGATCTGCTCAACTACGTCAACGAGCAGGGCGACCTCGGCCATCTGCCCAACGGTCTGCATGCCGTGGTGCCGGCTCGCCCCGAACTGGGCTTGTTGCCAGGGGTGATCTTCACCCTGCGCAACCGTAATCACGGCTTGCGCGTCAACCAGCAGAACCGCCTGCACCCGTATTACCTCGTCTATATCGGCAACGACGGGCAGGTCATCAGCGATCACAGTGAAGCCAAGCGCTTGCTCGATCTGGCTCGCAGCGCTTGCAAGGGGCACAGTCAGCCCATTGCCCGGGCCTACCAACCATTCAACCAGGCCACCGATGATGGGCGGCAGATGCAGACCTATTCCAACCTGCTCGACCAGGCTATCCGTGCCCTGATCGATGTGAAGCAGGAGCGTGACCTCGACAGCCTGTTCAGTGGCGGGCGTACCACGGCCCTGCTCGACTGCATCGACGGCCTGGACGACTTCGAGCTGATTAGCTTTCTCGTAATCCAGGCGTAGCACGCGTGACCCTCTACGCCTGGCCAGCGGCCACCGCCTATGGGCGGGTGGTGCCGAAGAACCGGATCCTCCAGCTCGCCAAGGCTGGGGCTGCGCTCAAGGCGCATTTCGTGAGTGACGTAGAGCAGATCGTCTGGGCCTGCAAGCTGGCACCGGAAACCCTCAACCTGGCCGCGACCCCGGCCGTGGCAGAAATCCAGGTACTGCGCATCACCCAGAAGCGCGCCGAACTGGATGCCGACGTTCTGCAATGCATCGAACGGGTGATACCCTTCCCGCTGATTTTCGAGCTGGCCCATGAGGGGCGCATGCGTACCGTGGCTGCCTACAAGCGGCCGAGCGAGGCCGACCGCATGCGCTGGGTGGTGAGCCGTCATTTCCATGGCGGCTGGCAAGCGGAAACGGCGCCCCGCATGCCCTTGCCTCTGGCACTGGATCTGGCGGCGTTATACGAGCATCTGTTACGCCCGTTGCTCGATGGCCAGGTCAGTGCCTTGACCGCCGCCTTGCCCTGCCTCGAAATGCCAGGCGCCTATGCCGTCGGCACGCCAACTGCACTCCGTCCGACCTTGGAACAACGTATCGCTCTAGCCGATGCCATCGCCGCCAGCATGAAAGCCATCGAGCGCATCGAAGCTCGCCTGGGGCGCGAAAAGCAATTCAACAAACGCGTGGCCATCAATGCCGAGCTGCGCGATGCCAAACAGCAACTCCAGCGGCTGATCGCCCAACAGGCCGCTGCTGCGAACCTTTGAGAGAACAAGCATGGAAAAATTGAAGATGCACAGCCCCGATCTGAGCCAGGACAACATCGCCAAGCTCCGCGAACTGTTCCCCGGCTGTGTGACCGAGGCACGTGACGACAAGACGGGCAAGCTGCGCCTGGCGGTGGACTTCGACCAGCTTAGGCAGGAACTCAGTGATCAGATCGTGGAAGGGCCGCAGGAGCGTTATCGACTGGATTGGCCGGGCAAGCGCGAGGCCTTGCTGGCGGCGAATGCGCCGATTGCGAAGACATTGCGGCCTTGTGTCGAAGACAGTGTGGATTTTGATACTACGAAAAATCTTTTCATAGAAGGAGATAATCTTGAGGCTTTGAAATTGCTTCAAGAAGGTTATCTTGGAAAGGTTAAGTTTATTTATATAGATCCTCCGTATAACACTGGTAAGGATTTTATCTATAAAGATGACTTTGCGGAAGATTCTGAAGAGTATCTTGCTCGTTCCAATCAGAAAGACGGTTCTGGGAATAAACTTGTGGCAAACCCTGAAACAAATGGGCGGATGCATTCAGACTGGTTAGCTATGATGTATTCGAGATTGAGACTTGCGCGTAATTTGTTGAAAGATGATGGGGCTATATTTATATCCATCAACTATAAAGAAGTTGCAAATATTCGTAAGGTTGCTGACGAAATTTTTGGTGAAGACAATATGCTTTGCCTGTTCGCTTGGCGTACTGATGGAAATTTTGATAATCAGGCTAAGTTTAAGTATTGTCACGAATACATAATCGCTTATGCAAAGCAGGAGTCTGCATTTCAGCATCCTCTTGTCGTTGATCCGGGAACACCTGTGGAAAGCAAGATATTTCGCGCAGAGATTAGAAACACTATTGTCAAGAATGGCCCCAAAAATCCAGCTAGCGAGATAACACTTCCCGTGGGTTTTCCAGCAGCTTTTGACAGCGGAATAGTTGCGGTTCGTGCCAATTCATGGCCGAATATTCTCGAAGAAATAAAGGTTAAAGGCGGAAAACTCACTCACAGTGCAAAGGTCTATAGCGGTTGGAGTTCAAAGGAGCTTCTCGAGGAATTTATCGGCAAAAAATGCCAGGCTATTTTTGATGCAAAGGGCCAAGAGACTGTATTCGAGATCACATCTACTGGCGCAATTGAGGCCGTTAAAGTTCGTGGTGAACCTAGCCATGTAATCTCCATGCTCTCTGGCTTTGGTGGTCCGCAGAAAGCTACTGCCGATTTACTGGAGCTAGGAGTTCCATTCGATGACTATCCAAAGCCCGTTGAGCTAATTAAATACCTTTCAAGTATGGTTAGGGAGAAAGACTTTATTGCAGTCGATTTTTTTTCAGGATCTGCAACAACAGCTCATGCGATTCTTAAGCTTAACGCGGAGGATGATGGATGCCGTAAGTTTATCATGGTGCAACTTCCCGAACTATGCGATGAGAGCACGGATGCCTTTAAGGCAGGGTACAAGACAATCGCTGAAATAGGAAAGGATCGAATTCGCCGCGCAGGCAAACAAATCGGTGAAGGAAAGCAGCTTGATGTTGGCTTTCGCGTCCTAAAAATCGACACCTCCAATATGAAGGATATCTACTACCGCCCTGATCAGCTTTCCCAGGCTGATCTGTTCGGCGCGGTAGACAATATCAAGCCTGACCGTACCGGCGAAGACCTGCTGTTCCAAGTGCTGATCGACTGGGGCGTCGACCTGAGCCTGCCGATCCGCCGCGAAACCCTGCTGGGCAAGACGGTGTTCTTCGTCGATGGCAATGCCCTGGTCGCCTGCTTCGAGCAGGGCATCAGCGAAGAGTTAGTCAAGGAGCTGGCCAAGGTCGAGCCGCTGCGCGTGGTGTTCCGTGACAATGGTTTCGCCTCCGATGCGCTGAAGATCAATGTCGAGCAGATTTTCCGTCAGCTCTCGCCGAGCACCGAGATCAGGACGCTATGAGCCGCGAGCCGGGGGCGGGCAGCACGGGCGATATCCTGCTCTACGAGTCGCAGGAGGGCCGGCTGCGGTTGGAGGTACGGCTGCAGGATGAAACCCTGTGGCTGACCCAGCAGCAACTGGCCGAGTTGTTTCAGACCACCCAGCAGAACGTCAGCCAGCATATCCGCAACATCTACGACGAAGGCGAGCTGGATCCGGCGGCAACTCACAAGAAATTCTTGTCGGTTCGCCGCGAAGGCAGCCGCGACGTGCGCCGGCAACGCGACTTCTACAACCTGGATGTGATCATCTCCGTGGGCTATCGGGTAAAGAGTGCGCTGGCCACGCGCTTTCGCATCTGGGCCACCGAGCGTCTCAAGGAATACATCGTCAAAGGTTTCGTGCTGGACGATCAGCGCCTCAAGGAGCCCGATGGCGGGCGCTATTTCGAGGAGCTGCTGGCGCGCATCCGCGATATTCGTGCGTCCGAGAAGGTGTTCTGGCGCAAGGTGCTGGATATCTACGCCACCAGCGTCGACTACGACCCGCACACGCCAGCGGCGCAACTGTTCTTCAAGCAGGTACAGAACAAGCTGCACTGGGCTGCTCATGGGCACACGGCTGCCGAGCTGATCCATCAGCGGGCCGATGCCAGCTTGCCGAACATGGGCATCACCAACTTTGCCGGTAACAAGCTGCTCAAGCGGGATGTAGAAATCGCCAAGAACTATCTGAGCGAAGAGGAACTGAGCGTGCTCAATCGCCTCGTCACTGCCTATCTGGAACTGGCCGAGATCCAGGCGTTGAACCGCCAGCCGATGAGCATGGCGGACTGGCAGCAGCGGCTCGATCAGTTCCTTACCATGACGGGGCGTGAGCTGCTGGATCACGCCGGCAGCATCAGCCATCAGGCGGCGCTGGACAAAGCCCATCAGCAATACGAGCAGTATCGCCAGCAGCAGTTGCAGCAGCCGACGGAGGTGGAAAGGCACTTCGTCGAAGCCGAGAGCCGCTTGAAGCGGCTGGGTGTGCCCCGTAAGCCGTAGCAGAGCGCCAAGGGCAGCGATTTCATCGAGATGACCTGGCCATTAGTTGTAAACCAAAGAGTTATGGCTCTCCGCAGGCGGTGCGTGCAGAGAGCTGCAGAGAGAAAGGCAGCTGCAAAGATATGAAACTCAGATTCAAGGTTCAGCCCTACCAGACCCATGCCGTCGATGCCGTGGCCGATTGTTTCGCCGGGCAGCCGGTCAATGCCGGCCTGAGCTATCGGATCGACCCTGGCCAGCGCAATCAGGCGAGTGCCTTCGATGAGGATGGTTTTCGCAATGCCGAGCTGGCCCTGAGTGACAGCCAGTTGCTGGAGAACGTGCAGAAGGTGCAGCGTTTGCAGAACCTGCCGCTGTCGCAGTCGCTTACCGAGTTCACCACCTTCGATGCCAAGGGCGCGCGGGTGCCGGTCAAGGCTGCCTATCGCAAGGAGGCGCTGGCTGCCACGCGCGTTCATCTGGACGTGGAGATGGAAACCGGCACGGGCAAGACCTACTGCTATATCAAGACCATTTTCGAGCTGAACAAGCGTTACGGTTGGTCGAAGTTCATCATCATGGTGCCGTCCATCGCCATCCGCGAGGGGGTGCAGAAATCCTTGCAGATTACGGCGGATCACTTCACCGAAGGCTACGGCAAGAAGGCGCGCTTCTTCGTCTACAACTCCAAGCGGCTGCACGAGCTGGAGAGTTTTTCCTCGGATGCTGGCATCAACGTGATGGTGATGAACATCCAGGCGTTCAATGCCCGGGGTGCCGATAACCGGCGTATCTACGACGAGCTGGACGACTTCCAGTCGCGCCGACCCATCGATGTGATCGCCGCCAACCGGCCGATCCTGATTCTCGATGAGCCGCAGAAGATGGAAGGCGCCGCCACCATGGAGGCGTTGCCCAAGTTCAAGCCGCTGATGATCCTGCGTTACTCGGCTACGCACCGAACCCTGCACAATCGCATTCACCGGCTGGATGCGCTGGATGCCTACAACCAGAAGCTGGTAAAGAAGATCGCCGTACGCGGCATCCAGACACGCGGCCTAGCGGGCACCAATGCCTATCTGTATCTGGAAGGCATCGAGCTTTCCACGAAAGCACCCATTGCCCGTATCGAGTTGGAGGTCAAGCTCAAGTCCGGCGAGATCAAGCGTCAGCTGCGTCGCCTGAAGTTTCGCGATGACCTGTTCGCCGAGTCGGGGGAGCTGGATCAGTATCGAGATGGCTTCGTCATCAGCCAGATCGACGCCAACAACGACACCGTCGAGTTCGTCAACGGCCTGGTGCTCAAGGCAGGCGAGGCCAACGGTGACGTGTCTGAGGGCGATATCCGCCGTATCCAGATTCGCGAAACCATCAAGGCGCATCTCGACCGCGAGAAGCAGCTCTTCGCCCAGGGCATCAAGGTGCTGTCGCTGTTCTTCATCGATGAGGTGGCGAAATATCGCGATTACAGCCAGGCCGATGAAAAGGGCGAGTACGCACGTATTTTCGAGCAGGAATACCAGCGCTTGCGTGACGAGTATCTAGGTGAGCTGGAGCTGGAGAACCACGCCTATCGCCAGTACCTGGCTGGGATCGACGGCGAAGTCACCCATGCCGGTTACTTTTCCATCGACAAGAAAACCAACCGTCTGAAGGATCCGGCGGTCGGCGCGCGCGCCGTGGACTCCGATGACGTGGATGCCTACGACCTGATCCTCAAGGACAAGGAAAGCCTGCTGGCGCTGCATCAACCGAACGATGGCGCCGAGGTGCGCGCCAAGCGCATGGTGCGCTTCATCTTCTCCCACTCGGCCTTGCGTGAGGGCTGGGACAACCCGAACGTGTTTGTCATGTGCATGCTCAAGCACAGCGACAACAGCATTTCCCGTCGTCAGGAGGTCGGGCGTGGCTTGCGCCTGTGCGTCAATCAGTACGGTGAGCGCGTCGACCATCCAGCACTGGTGCATGAGATCAATGTGCTGACGGTGATCGCCAGCGAGAGTTACAGCTCTTTCGTCACCGGCCTGCAGCAGGAAATTGCCGAAACCCTCAGCACGCGACCGCGCCAGGCAGACGAGGAATATTTCACCGGCAAGGTGTTGAGTACCGAGCAAGGCCCGCTGGAAGTCACTGGCGCCATGGCCAAGCAAATTTACCGCTACTTGGTGAAGAACGATTATACAGACGACGCCGACCACATCGCCGAGGCCTATCACCAGGCCAAGGCCAGTGGCAGTTTGGCACCACTGCCGGCCGAGTTGCAGCCCTATGCCGAGCAGGTGTTCGAGCTGATCGACAATGTTTTTAGCGAGGTCCAGCTACCCAGACCCGACAATGGCCGTACGCCGAAAAACAACCCGCGCAACGCCAACTTTGATCGCAAGGAGTTTCAGGAACTGTGGAACCGGATCAACCGCAAGGCTGTATATCGGGTGGACTTCGAGTCGGCGGAGCTGGTGCGCAAGTGCATTGCCGAGCTGGACAGCCATTTGCGTGTGACACCCTTGCAGTACAAGGTGCAGAAGGGGATTCAGCAAACTGACCTGACCGATGAGCAACTGCGTGCCGGAGAGGGCTTCGAGGTTCAGGAAACGAAGACCGAGTATGGCGGCTCCATTCACTCTGTGGTGCGCTACGACCTGCTGGGTAAGATGGCCGAGGCCTCGCAACTGACGCGCAAAACCATCGCCGAGATTCTGCAGGGGATCCAGACGGTTGTGTTCGACCAGTTCAAACACAACCCAGAACATTTCATTGCTGAGGCGTCACGGCTGATCGTTGAGCAGAAGGCTGCCATGGTGATCCAGCAGCTGCTGTATGACGAAGTGGATCAGCGTTACGACACGGCCATTTTCACTGTCAATCAGGTTGGGCAAGACTTCAGTCGTGCGACGGGCAAGCTGGAAAAGCATGTCTATGATTACGCCATCGTCGACTCCAAAATCGAACGAGACTTCGTGCGTGAGCTCGACACCAGCAGTGATGTCGTGGTGTATGCCAAGCTGCCGCGCGGCTTCCTGATTCCCACGCCGGTGGGCGATTACAACCCGGACTGGGCCGTTTCGTTCCGCGCGGGCTCCGTTCGGCACATCTACTTCGTTGCGGAAACCAAGGGCAGTATGTCCTCGATGAAGTTGCGTGAGGTGGAGAAGATCAAAATCGAGTGCGCGCGGAAATTTTTTGATGAAATAGGTGAGGGTGTGCTGGAAAATAAGATTAAATACGACGTTATAACTGATTACTCTACGTTGCTGGATGTCGTGAAGTGCGCGGATTTCAATTGAACTTTCGGTGGCGTGGATTTTTAGAAGTGGCAGTCAAAGCACGGCGGCACCTTTTAATCGGCGCTTCTGCGTGCTCTAAGATTACAGGGTCAATCTCTGGGTTTCTTGAAAAGTCTGGATAGAGTACTGAGGGACCTATGCAAGCTTAAGCGGGCAGGGTAGTACAGGACTAGAGTTCCGGGGTAGTAGTGGTGAATCGAGGGTGTGGCCGGGGCATAACTGCGAGCTGCACCTCGCCCTCTCAACAGATCAAACCTTCAACACCTTGCCCAAATGCTCCCCCTCCAACCACCCCCTAATCTCACTCGCCCGCATCGGCTTGGCGAACAGATAACCCTGCGCCCTGGCACAGCCAAGGTTCTTCAGCGCACCAAGCTCTTCGGCAGTTTCCACCCCCTCCACGATGCATTCCAAC
>Ga0157368_1001220_pt1 | contig 11059 bp, 8 predicted proteins | sample AttbisABBM3_FD_113146 | JGI IMG/M metagenome (GOLD analysis project Ga0157368, IMG submission 113146) | Fungus gardens microbial communities from leaf cutter ant in Botucatu, State of São Paulo, Brazil - Atta bisphaerica ABBM3 | ecosystem: Host-associated > Fungi > Mycelium > Unclassified ...
ATAGAAGACTGAGTCAGATAAGAGTATCCTCATCATAGAAGACAGAATACCTAGATTGTTGCATTACTACTATGAGAGCATATTGCAAGAAAGGTGGCTACTATAGAAGGTGGGCTTGTAGACTAGATATTTAATAAGGTAGTATTACTGCAAGGATGTATTATAATATATATGAGAATTAACATTTTTCTTTTATCTACTTTTCTTGATTTTATATTTCTTTTCTTTTGAATTTCTTTTTTTTTTTGACAATGAAGAAGCACATGACATATCACATGATGTGATGTCATAAAGACTAGAATAGACTAGAGTAGGCTGGAGTAGTCTAGATAAATAATGTCAAGGAGTATGTTAACAGCATGTTTATCTCATGGATGATACATGGACTTTAGGGTAGGGTAAATATTAAGTAGCATGAACTATGTGTAATTTATATAAATAGAGTAGCAATTCAGCAGAGACTTCTTGTTGAGTTCTCTTGTGATCCCCATATCAATAGCCTACTGAGAGCTTTACTGTCTTGTATGATTATTAGACTTTGTGTCTAGTAGTTGCTACAACAGAATGTATTTTCTGGATGGATAGACTTAGCATATAACAAAAATGGAAATTTCTGAAGATAACAACTACTCTATATAATAATAAATCCATTTTAATATATCAGAATTCCAATTATATAAGCAAGAAATAATAATACTTAGGTAATCAGGAACAGTTTTGAATAGAGAAACTAAAATAGAAGAGAGTCAGAGTGTTTAGTAGTGTTAAGCACAGTTTACACCAGGAAGTGAAAGCTTGTAGAGTTTGGCTCAGAAATGCATAGAGTATGTAAACTCTGTAAAATGAGTTCAGTAATGCAAACTTGTTAGAATAACTTTGGCTTCAGCTTATATGCTGTGCTATCTGTCTGCCATGTAGTTGTAATATCAGATAAATAGATAAAGTCTGAGATGAAAGTGAGTACTGATTTGGTGTGTTACAGTTAAACACTAGATATTGAGTTCAATAAGAGTTATATCTGTCAATTATCAGACTAGCAAATTACAGTATAACTACTAATCTTATATATAGATTGAATATATAGGAGATACTTAGAGTTTCAGTGTATTACCCCAAGTGGAGGTTTCAGTAGTAAGACACTGATAGTAAGATAGAAGATTCCTGCCATGGAAGACAGGCTTGTCTTATAGATATTGTAATGATAGTATCTCCATCTTCAGAATAGGTAGACCTGACATATGATAATTCTTGGATAATATAAAACCTCTTAGTTCTGGACTTCTGAGATGCTCTTCTGGATCTCAGATAATAAGATGTGAACTATGTCTAACATTATTACAGGATATCAGTATAAAGCTTAGGAAACAAGATGACTACAGGGTTAATTTGGATGTTTGTCAGGAGTATAGTATGAAGTACATACATAGTACCAGCCAGGTGTCAAAGCTAAGCTTGACATTTTGCACTTTTAGCATAACTGGTTCAGTAGCTAGTCTGTTCCTAACAACTTTGGTAGATGTTACAAACTTGAATCTAAATGAAGTAAAAAATCCCTTTACAATAGCTTACACTTTAACACTTCTAAGGAAAAATTGTAGGCTACTTGTTGTAAATGGTCTACTATAGACTGTAATTAGCACCATGTGATAAATTGTTGACCAAAAAATAAAAGAATAACATATGTATATACAAATCTATAAATAATATTTGAGTAATTTGTTTTAAGTACTATGCTGATCACAGTCATAAGTATGAATAAGCAGAATATTTACTAATATTTCTTTCTGTTCTTCTACAGTTCTTCCTATCTTGCTAATATACTCTAGCTTCCAAAAAAAATATAATAATGGTCATAGGAATATTAGACACAGTTCACACCTTATTATCTGAGATCTAATAATAGGCTCTTGAAAGTCTAAATGAGTAATTGTGTATTATCCAAGTATGTGAAATAACCTTCAGCTTCAGCTTGTATGTTGCACCTCTACTAGTTGCACTGGTTGCATATTTCAGAAGAGATACTCAGAATATAATGTTTCTTGGAAGGTGGAAGGTGTGTTATTGCTAACACCAGAAGTTAGTAATAGTTTTAGTCAATTTGCAAGATAAGTGTAACTACCAGCTTATATATATGCTAAGTATGGTATCTAGCATAGTTATCTAGAAATGAAGACTGCTGAGCAAGTTACTCTGTTTTTGTAATCCTCAGATGTCTGGGATGGAAATCCATGGAGTTGTTAAGAGTCCAGCAAGAATATCCAAGGTGGAATGGAAGACTGTGACCTGCACTGGAAGAGATCAGGGAGTGTGGATGAGGAAAGAGGCATTATCTGTGGTTTGGGACAGATGTGGCTGGATTAGGATGTGACAGGGAATTGGAATGATAATTTGTGTTGGGATCACTGTGAGTCAAGAAGTGGTCTCCAAAAATGACAAGTATAAAGTATAAAGTGAGAGAGTTGACATGTGTTGTATCAGAGAGTGTGGAAGACTAAGCTTAGTGTTACAAAATCCAGTGACTAGAAATAGGTCCCAAACTTATGTAAGTAGTATCCACGGCACTGCTACTATACGGCTACGCCATAATATTCTCTCTCATATGTCAGAATTGAATACCACTGAGGAGTATGTTTTACTATTGCTCCAAGTAGTCATCTATGTTCAAAACCTAGCAGAAATTTCAGGATCCCCCACCTGAAACGCAGATCAGATCACCCACGCATACGAGCCGACATTGCTCTTGCTGCTGAGATGAAACCCTATTTTATGGGACCCGTGCCACCTGATGATTTTGTTGATAAATTTGTACCAATGACCAAGCCCGGGCCAGACTGTTCGGAACTAGACTGGGAAGATTTTATACAAGCGGAGATGGACAAGGAGAAGAAGATTATGTGCAAGTTATTTGTGAGTTTGATACTTTGCCTTTGTCAGCCAGGGTATGTTGAAAACGAGTTGCAAAGGCTGCAAACGCGAATCGTGTGGTTAAGGATGGGAGACTTATATTCGTTGACTCTCATTGCAGCCCTGACCCCCACTGTAAGGGCATTTGCGCTGACATCAGCGTTTATCCCGCAGGATGCTCCCTGACTGACCATAAATCGGAATTTTGGAAGATGGAGTTTTTCATTGAGCTCAAGGACGAGGAAGAAGACCCGTTCAGAGACAGGGCCCCCAAGAGCCATTCTAAATTCCCCTTCTTGCGTGACACCCGGGAAGCCAAACAAACTATGGGGCAGATTGGTGCATATGCTGATGCACTGCAAGGAATGCAGTTCCGTATATATGTGTTTTCGATCCTCATATGTGGTCGGTATGCTCGACTGATATACTGGAATCGAGGTGGTGCAGTGGTTACCAGACGTTTCGATTACCAAATTCCTGGTCGTACTCCTCTAACCGAATTCATCTGGCGTTACTCCCAACTCGACCGGGAAGGCCGGGGTCATGACATGACTGTCACCCCATGGCCTAACCCTAACACCCCATTCCCTGGCTCAATTGAACTCAAACTCTTTGACTCAGATAAACTCTCCGACTCAGATGAACTCTCTGACTCAGATGAATCCAAAGATTAGAAGGGTGAGTTGATGAAACCAACATCACGACATCGAAAAAAAATTCACATCATCGTATTATTCCTTCTGCAAGCCGTTTGGGCAACTCGCAGTTCACCAACGCAATTTGCGAGTTTTTTAAAAACTGTTGATAGCACAAGGAAGGAGCTTACATGTAGTACCCCTCCAATATATTCTGCTGAGAGTGTGAGCTCACACTCCCCTGCCTTGTCCTTTAGCCTCAATTATCACTGAGCTTGTGGATTTGTACACATCCTGCTAGGATCGTCAAGTTCTCCCGTGCCTGTCAAAACGGGTCGGCTTGAAAAGTAATGGTAACTCGAGTAGTCAGTTAGTGTACGACATACCGGCCCTGATTTTATGTCCGCAACCAAGTAGTCGCTTGACATTGACTCGTGTTTGAATCATCGTCTTTGACTGAGCCTGTATTTATGCTCCTCATTGACCAGGGTCAGTGGGATGGCGATGGTCGCAATTCAGCGACTCAAGGAGTCCCTTGCAGAGCAATCTCAGTGCGCCTCAGAAGATCTGACATATTGGGAAATGCTCACCAACCCTCCTCAGGTGAGACAATCCCAAATGTGGTTATGTTCACCACCACCAGGGCTGTCTGAGGATCCTACACGTTCGAAGACAAGACGAAACTCACAGATATCCAAGCGTCCGTTCGAAAGGTACTTGGATACTCCAAATATGCAATTTCCCTCGTGAACTAAGTCGGAGAGTGAAGTCGAACGCAAATATATTCCGCGGAACATGCAAGGAGAATACAAGCTCTCTTGGATCAAACCAACCAAATGGCATGACTCCCACCCATCATCCTCTCTTTGCCTTCATCCTCACACAACCCGTCATTCTCTACAATACGAGGAGGTTCAGGCCACTCGGCAACGACATGCACACCCTCCTTTCCCCACCCACCCCACTCTAGAACCTTCACACCACCCGCAGACGATGTAAGATCAGACCCAGCAGCCGTAGTTTCATCATCGTCCGTGAGTAATATCCACACACCATCCTCCTCCCCTTCCCAATTACAATCACTCAAGGTTTCATTCGCCCTGAATGGTGAATATGCTCTTCTGTGAAGGTGGGTGTCGAGTTCGTCATTGCCGTCGCCATTAATGCTTCCTACATTATCCTCAGCTCGTAGTGAGGTCTTGACCAATTTCCACCTCGTCAGTAAATCTATCGCATTCGCTTTCCCTCCGGAACTAGGAGTCTCATATCGAATTTCGACTTCTGCAGGATTGTTTTGATCCTTTGCTACAAAATGACCATCCCTGTCCAGCGCAAAAATCGACAACCACCCGCGAGAGGCTGGTGTACTGCCACGTGTCGTTGTAAAGAGCGCATATGGTGAAGGATGGGTATGGGTTGGTGGTGTAAGCATAAGAGTATCGCCTCGGAATTGCTTCAAGGATCCTGAGGCAAGGTGACTGGGAAGAAGTGAACGAGAATCAATATATTTTAGAAAAGGCAATCCTGTAGTATTATCCGGAGTGGTAATTTCATACAGGTCTAGAAAGTTAGCTGGATCGAGGAAAGTCAACATAAACAAAAGAGAAGGGAAAGCGATTGAGGACGAACAATGTTCTGTAACGCAATAGAGCACCTTCCCATTCGGATGAATTTTGATATGTCGTGGTCCATCATGAGCAGCAGGTCCATGAGGTGAAGTTGACGAGAAGATATGGGTAAGTTGTCCAGAAGTAGTATTACGGGAGTAAACTTCGATAGAATTTGTCCCAAGAACAGGCACAAAACTTAACGAGTAGGATGACGTTGATGTTGATTCAATTCCATGAGAGCCATACCTCTACAAGGAGGATATCACATATGGGAGACAACTTTGAAGAAGCACAGAGCAAAGTGATGTTACTTACAAGTGCAACTCGTGTTTTATCTGCCTGGGATAGCTCTGATTCGGGGACAAACAAGATCTCTTGCATTTTCTGTCCAAAACCTCCAGTAATTTTGTCAACCAAATGTACCTCTCCGGTGGGTCCCCCCATGGAATATACGTGACTGAACGGAGGTGGAATGTCAATGTAGGACGAAGTAGCAGCTTGTCAAGTATATCAACGGCGCCCGTATACCAGCTCGTTTCCAAGCTACTCACTGGTAGGCACAGTATTGAGATAAGACAGATGCCATGGCTCCGATGTGGACCGTTGAAGGACCCAACTCTGCAAAGATGGCGGCTGAGCCCAGGTAGTCGTGAAAATCCGATCCTTGTACTGATTCACAGCTAAGTATTGGTGAGGGCCAAGCGTCGAGACGGTTTGTACGTGGTGAATCGTTCGGCGAGCCGGGTCAAAAGCCAGAAGAAAAAGAGAGAGCGAATGAAACGACCCTGATATAAAGTGAATAATGCAAGGGGTTAGGTCCATGTCCAATTGGTCAGGAGTATTATGCATATGGTTATCTGTCGACAGACTCAAAGTATGAGTATGCCTGAGTCGTCGTGGCTGTCGTGGACGTGTGAAAGAGTGAGTAGGTATAGTTAAACCAATAACAAATTATGATACACAATCCAAGTAGGACTTGAAGTGACTAGGTATCATCGCCTCTTTCTCTTTCTCTTTTACCACCATCTAGTATGGTAGCGCCCAACAGAGAACTAGCGAATACACAATTTCCTTTTGATATTAGTTCAACCTCAAACCCTCAAGCACATCTTAACAAGGCTATGGACATGGACATGGACACTCCAAGAGGTTGGTCTGCCAACTCCAGCACTAACAACTCTAGGGAGTCATCGATGCACTCAAGCGTCTCATCCATTGCATATGCCGACAGGGTACAAGCCCTTAACAACAGCCCGTCTTGGGCTGACCAAGTCAAAAGTAGTGAATCTCAAGAAGAAATTACCCTGTCTTATGCGAACCCAGAGATGCCTTTTCTTCGGTGTCCATCTTTGGAACTAACGAGTCCATCGATGCTGACACCCAAAACATTTCGACATCTCTTTTTAGAATTGCAGAATTCGTCAAACAAAGACATCTTGGTGGTAAAACAGAAAAAGATATACCACACATCTCAGAGTTCGGTTTTGCAGCCTGGAACCTCATCTCATCTATTTATGAATCTGGATGGGATGCTTTAACTGCTAACATAGATAGCAGAACTTTTTGACAGTGTGTTTTGGCTCATTTCGAACCATTGAACCCCAGGAAGGAAAAAACTCCGGTTAAGAACAAAAGAGAATCAGTGAAACTGGTAAACCAGCTAATATTTCCAGGATTTCCCCTCTTGTTCCCCCGAGACCTAGCAAAGAGGTCTTGGTAAAGTCCAAATTTTATAAAGGCAAAGACAAAGTCAGAGAAAAACCAAAGGATGCTCCTAAAGGACACTCTTATGCTCAAGTGTCCAAGAACAACATTGTGGAAATCATAAAAATCAAGAACAGTTTCCTGAACCTTTCAGCCGAGAAAATTGAGGAGGTTCACAAAGTTTTAAACAAGCCCAAGCTCAATATGATGACAAAGGGCCCTTTAAGAAGACAAGTCATTATTCCAATGAGTTCAAACAACTCCCAAAAGTTTATGTCACTTTCAAACAAATATGTGTTTAATATCAATAGAGCACTCAAAGACATCAAGTTAGATATAATAGCTGACTTTATTTGTACTGACAACAGAGGACTAATTATTATAACTAACAAAGTAGCATCAACCCTCCACTTGATCACAGTGGAGAAATACATCAAGAATATCAACAACATTGACTTGGAAGACATCTTGTCACCAAGGCTATCCTAGTTCAAGTTCTACTTTAAGATTTTAGGCATCCCATACCTTCTTGAAGATACAAATGTCACTATTTCCTCAGACATAGTTAAAAGAGTTTTGCATTTATCTCACATTTTCAATAATGTAGTGCTTACTTTAAAACCTTACATTATCAAAGCTTTTCTGAAATTGAATATGGCAGTAATATAGATCAACATCTGGGATGCCCAGAGTAGTGCAAAAGCTAAGGAACTAATTAATAGATACTTTAATATAAGAAGCTATATCATAATGGTCAGAAGTACAAATATAAACCTAGTATCATATGCCAAGTCCACCTATCTGGAAAATACATCCCCATAGTGATAGGTGATACTACTTTTCCAACATCTACTATACAAGTCTGTCTTCCATAGTAGCCACCTTTCTCACAACACATTTATGTGGTAGTGATACAACTATCTAGGTATTCCATTTTCTATTATGGAGATACCCATCTGACTTAGTCTCTTATAGCAGAGTCATACTCCTATCAGTATTTTACTACTAAAATCTCTACTTGGGATAATAAGGGCTATACTACTGAAATCCTGAGCATCTCTTATATTATTTCTTTGTATATAAGACTAGTAGTTATACTGTAATTTACTAGTCTAATAATTAACAAAGATAATCCTTATTGAACTTAATCTTTGGTATTCAATAATAATACACCAATCAGTACTCACTCTCATCTCAGACTCCTTTCTTCTATTTAAAATTGCAACTATATAGCAGATAAATAGCATAATATATAAGCTGAAGCCAAGGTCATTCCACAAGTTCACATCTCTGAGCTAATCCCACAAACTTTCATTTCCAGTGTAAACCACACCTGATGCTTAGAAGTACCACAATGTAAGAATTATTAGAAGTGGAGCTATACAATCTTTGCTTGTTACATTCATAATTTTAAATACATCAAGTATAATAGCTCTTATAAGGTAGAACATCATAGACATTTTGCATGGTATTGTAAGGCAAACTTTAAGATCAACCTACTAAGACTTGAAACAAAGAGTAGTGAACTGTGTCTACACAGCTTCAAGTATATCAACTACAAAGAGAATCATCAAGCCAATAATAATACATGTCTATTCTAGAGATATCATTTCAATGAAAATGATATTTGAAGAAGTATTAAGAGCTATATAAGAATAGAAGTAAGTTGATCTACTCATTTATAAGTGAGATAAGTACATAATTTTAAAAAATCTCAATATATTTTCATAGAACATTTGAAAAAACAAGCTATTAAAAAATGTTATTCTAAAAAACAAAAAAGAATTTGATATGATTTTCATTTAAGAACCACTATGATTGTCAAAGATGAAAGCAGTGGACTTAACTTATTTTTCTTTTCCATTTTCATTTTGATTTATTTTTCATTTTTCTATTTTTAGAACTTAGGATTATGGTTAGAGTGACAGTCACATCATATAACATGGTCACAGTAATGATTACAAGTCACATAACTTATGGAAGGATATAAAAGATTCTGGAAAGATAATGTTATACAACATGTGCAACACATGTTGACCTTAAGGCTAATACATGGCTGTTTAGGGTAGGTTAGAAGTAGTTAGCACAGACCATGTGGATTTAGTATATAAGATAGACTATCTTGTACAGAGTTCTCTATTGAGTTCTCTTATGTTAACCCTAATACAAGATTCTTTTTCTTGATCAACTCTAAGGTCTTAAGTTTATAACAATGATCTTATATCTGAACCATTTCAAGTTTATTATCTAAAGAGGAAGATGAAATTGTAGGCACTCTCAACTATCTATTATAAGTAACTTTTTCAAGACAGTTAACCTATGATAATAATTACCTAAAAGTAATCACATATATCAATGTTTAAATTACTCAACTTCATTTTAAATCACAGGAACATTAATTTAATATATTTTAAGAATACTGAGATTAACATTCACAATATACTTATTATGATAGAAGACTTTAATATCAGAGACAATAACTGAAACCTATTTTACTCTCATCATTTGGTATATAATGATGTTCTTTTGGAAGTTGCTAACTTTTTTAATTTAAAATTCTTTTACCCTGTTAATCAAGTTTTAACTCAATACACAGATAACCCAAATGATACTAACTTGGTTATTGATATTATGTTTCTTTAACCAGATTCAAGTGAAATCAACAATCATTTGATTCTACCAGAATCCAGAAGCTTGTCTAACCATGCTCTCTTAGTAGTTAATATATCTATTATTGAGGAGTTTACTCAAGATAAAAGGAGAATAATCATCAGAAACAACAAAGAAGAAGTAAAATTTGTTTCTGAGCTTATGAGTATAATTAGAAACATTAATACTTCAAACATATCAAGTAAAGGATTACTTAAAGAAGTTGTTCAAGAATATACAAGAACTTCAAATTCTATTTGGTATAAATTCTCTAAAAATGTCAATATTACTAAATGTTCCAAAGCATGGTGGAATGAGGAGTGTAATGCTAATCTAAATAGATATCAATTCTCCAAGACAATAAAGAACTGAAAGAATTTCAAGAGAATTATTAAGAAGACTAAACATATCTTTTTTGATAAGAAAATTCAAAGATCATATTGAAAAACAAAAGATCCTAGGATCTTATAAACTGGATTAAGAAGTGTTGCTAACCAGCCATAGAAGACCTACAACATAATGAACATTTCTACATAGAACTTGAGAACTTATAACAAGTACTTCATCAAACATTCAATTTGGCACAAGATCATCAAATCAATATATGACTGTTGGATGAATTTACTATAAAACCCAGATTGGAATAGCCTTTCTTTTCAAAGGAGGAATTTAAAAATGCTATCAAAAAGTGCATCAACTCATTCATACCAGGACTAGATCATGTATCATAAAAACATATAAAAGTCATTGTAGATGATAATAATAGGTATTTACTTAATATTGTCAATATCACTAATACATATATCAATCTTGGCTATTGGTTATCATACTTCAAAATGTCATCTTTGATTATCATTCCACAACCAAATAAAGCAATATATAACTTTCTAAAGATATTCTGACTAATTATTCTATTGAATACTCTGGGAAAACATATTGAGAAGATCATCAGTGATAAGTTACAAAATCAATCTATCACATCAAATTTCATTCACCCTAATCAGATAGATGGATTAAAACATCATTCAACTACTAATGTAGACATCTTTTTTATTAATTTAATTTATTTAGAATAGGTTAAAGGTCTAAAAACTAGTACTTTAGCTTTTGACATAGCTTAATTCTTTCTATTATTCAATTATTAACTTCTCCCTCTAATTCTGGACAAAGCTGGTTTTGATTCTAGAATTTCAATTTTCTTTTCTAACTATTTGATAGATAGGAGAATATAGTATATGTAGAACAGTTTTATTTTCTCTGTCTTTAAAACTAATATAGGTGTAGAACAATGATCTGTTCTATTTCTCATTCTTTCTACTCTTTATTTTTCACCCATCTTTCATATTTTTGATAAAAGAGCAAAAAACCTCATTCCAAACACTCTTATCTCATTTCTTTCTTTTGTAAGCGATAGTCTTTTTATTTCACAGAAGAAAACCTATGAAAAATCAAACACTTTACTATTCTGTAGTTATAATATCATTACCTCTCTTTTTAATCAATTTGGACTCAAGATTAAACATGGAAAATCTGAAATCTTCTATTTCTCTAGATTAA
>Ga0157368_1001221_pt1 | contig 11050 bp, 9 predicted proteins | sample AttbisABBM3_FD_113146 | JGI IMG/M metagenome (GOLD analysis project Ga0157368, IMG submission 113146) | Fungus gardens microbial communities from leaf cutter ant in Botucatu, State of São Paulo, Brazil - Atta bisphaerica ABBM3 | ecosystem: Host-associated > Fungi > Mycelium > Unclassified ...
GAGTGTGAAGACAGGAAATGGAGACTAGTGGTATTTCTCTCAAAATCTCTAAATAAGATAGAGAGGAATTATAAAATCCATGACAAGGAGATGCTAACAGTTATAAGAGGATTAGGAAATTGGAAACATCTATTAGAGGGCATAAAGTTCAAGTTCAAGGTTTGGACAGATTACAAGAACTTAGAGTATTTCATGAAGGCACAAGAGTTGAATAGAAAACAAGCCCATTGGGTCCTATATCTATCAAGATTTGACTTTATCTTGAAACATGTTCCAAGAACAAAAATGGGGAAGATAGATGGACTTAGTAGGAGACTGGACTGAAAAGTAGGGACAGAAAATGACAATAATAACCAGACTTTAATTAAGGAACAATAGATTTGTAATTTAGTGAAAGTAACAATAGAAGGACCAGAAGCAGAAATAGTAGAAAGAATAAAAAAAGCTAGAGATAAAGACAAATTAGTGTAATGTCACAATGAAACAAGATAAAAGGCTTGGAAAGAGATAATATCATTACAATATATTTAACATATGTTAATCTTAAGAATAATACATGGCCCTTTAGGATAGGCTAATAGCACTGTAGTATAGACCAGTAGACTAGCACATATAAGGTAGACAATCCTATACTTAGAACTCTATTGAGTTCTCTTGTATTACCCAATACAAGATTCTTTCTCTTTGATCTACTCTCAGGTCTTTGAGTTATAACAAATTTCTCTTGTCAAACCTACTCAAATAAGACTGACTCCTAAAATCACTACTAAGTGTATCCCTCAGCCATTCTGGTAGTGGTCACTACAATATAGAAGGTATCAGTAAGAGAACCTATTTCTCTACATTCTCTGTTTTTTTTCACTTTTCTGTACTTGGATCTATTATCTATACCTATCTGCTGATCTATGTTATAGAATGCTTTCTATTTTTCTTTATTCAGGTTGTTTACAATCATCCCTAGCAATCTGAACATGTTTACCTCCCCTTTCTTATACTCCTCTACTCCTTTATAACATCACATAATTTTTCATAGTTCTCTATTGTTGTTATGATTATAAGCTTGGCTCAAGTCACAACTTAGGTAAGACTTGAGTAGAGAAGGGAAAAATGATCAATTGGTAAAGTGTAAGGATACAGAATAGTATCTACAGCTATATATACCTAAAGACTATAAGAAATACATATATTAGCAATGAGGAAATAAATTAGAAAACATGAGAATATCTCTACTAATACATGAGGTGCTGACTGATCCTACATATTATTAACACATGGTGCAGCCAATTATTGAGTCATAAATGTTGTGGCAACCACTAGACACAAAGTCCAATAGCAGCACAAGGCAGCAAATCTCTTAAAATGGATATAAAGTAGGAAGTTCACAAGTTGTGTAATTCACAAGAGAACTTGACAGGGGACCACAACAGTATTCTACTAACTATTTATATAAAGTCCTCATGGTCCATGCTACGACTACACATCTGCTGTGCATCCTACCCTAATGTCCATGCACTATCCTCATGTCCATTACTTATCCACCATACATCTACCTCAAGGCCAGCATACTGTATACATGTGCTCTGATGTCATATCCTCAACTCTACTCTTAATCTCCATCATCTATGTATGCACTATGTGTACACCATGAGGAACCATGTCTCTTGACATCACTCCACCTCTAGACTCTTTCTGATCCTTCTAAACTCTAAGTCCTTCCAGACTACTTTAGACTGCTCTAGGCCCTATGACATCATGTTATATGACTTTCTAGTCATGTACCTTCTCTCTCTCTCATTGTAAACTAATAATATAACTACTATTTATATCTTATCTTATCTAATGTCTGTCCTTACTAAAGTCTGTTCATACTTTCTTATCTTATGACAATAAAGAAGTAACTCCAATATTACAATCACAAGACCTTAGAGTGGATCAAGTAAAAGAACCTTGTATTAGGATTAACACAAGAGAACTTGATAGAGAACTCTTGTTACAAACTCAGAACTTTAGAGTTAGTCAAGAGAAAGAATCTTGTATTGGGTTAATACAAGAGAACTCAATGGAGAACTCTATACAAGATAGTTTACCTTATATACTAAATCTACATGGTCCATGCTAGCTACTTCTAACCTACCCTAAACAGCCATGTATTAGCCTTAAGATCAACATGTGTTATACACATTATATAATATTATCTTTCCAGAACCTTCTATGTCCTTTTATTAATCCTGTGACTTGTGACCATTACTGTGACCATGTCCTCTGATGTGACAGATGTGTGACAGCATGATCATCCTCACTCTAATCCTAATCTTATTTCTAAAAATATAAAATAAAATATAAAATATAAAATAAAATAAAAATGAGAAAGAGAATAAGAAAAAGTTAAGTCCACTGCTTCCAGCTTTGACAACTCTGTACAAGATAGTCTACCTTATATACTAATTACTCATGGTCCATGCTCTACTACTTTAGCCTACCCTAAATGACTATGTATAAGCCTTAAGACCAATATGTATTAAACATATTATTATAATATTATTGTTCTAGAACCTTCTATCTTCTTCTATTGTGTTATGTGAGCATATAATGATGTAATTATGATAGCATCATAGTATCACAGTTTGTGACAGTGACTTGTAATATCATGCTAAACCCTAACCCTAAGTTTAAAACTAGGAAATAAATTGAAATGAAAATGAAAATGGAAAAGAAAAATAAAATAAATTGAAGTTCATTTTTCACAACTCTGACACCCAACACCTGTTGTCCATGAAGCAGCCACCTGTATACCATGAGGTATTGATTGTAACAATTGTCTTCTGTACTCACTGATCTGCTTTTCTATACTCTTGCTAAGCATTCCAACTCTGTTTCTAAATTGGTCTCTTTATTTCTAATAGTTTTCTGATTACCATAACATTATCATTACACACTTATGTAAGTAGTACTTCAACATATCAGAATAAACTTAACAATATTTAGAGTAGTTGTCATCTTTAGGAACCTTATTCTGTTCTCTTAGGATTTTCTAGAGATAAGTTGTATAGTTGACATTACCTGTGCAATAGACTTGGGCCTTTCTGTGCTTCTGCCCAGTTGCCCTAACAGTATTATAACAAGGTGGTAGTCTCTGGAACATCCACTCACACTTATCTATTTTCACTCTTCTATTATAAGATACACAATGGACTCATGTTATGAAATCCACCTGAACTATAGAAATTTTTCACTACATGCATTATTCTGCAGTAGTTATTCTTGTAAGCAGACCACTCTTGTTTCATAATATTGTTCATTTGTAGCTTTAGCTTTGTTCTGGTTATACATACATGTTGACAGGAGCACTGATGGCTTATATAACTGGGCACCACTCTTGACTCTACTGGGGCTATAACAAGCACACCCAGGTTCTCACTCTATTGATGAACACTAGTCTACCTTTATATACTACAACAGCATGTGTAGACATGATCATGGAGGATGGATTGATGATGTCACAGAGCAATATCCCTTCATCAATACAATCCTTCTTTTCAAAGACTGAGATTAGGGTTTCGTAACAGCTCGCTTCGGAACTCGAGTTTTTCCCTCACACCTTTGCTTCCTTCTCGATCCCATTTTCCTTTGAACACCTTTCTTGCAAAGTCCAGAGAAAACACATTAAATATTGGGATACGAAAGAGCAGAAAGTCTAAATATAATATGATAAATAGAAATTAGAAAACAGAGTGCGCAGGCTTTTCTTCAACTACACTTGAGCCCGATTTATGTTTGTCGTGCTCCTGGATGCTACCCTCGCTGCCACCCATAGCTCTCTTGATGCGACCAATTTCTCGCTCGAGTTCGACATAATCGTAGGCGAATTCGCCCATCTCGGTATCATCAATACCAAGAATTTCAGCTTCCTCAGAAGCGTGAAGATGAAGACCAGGGATAAAGTGCATAACCCAAAGAATGATGGTCTAGTTCGCAAACGATTAGATTGTTACACGAGATCGAGGTGTGAAAAACTGATGTACCGTCATGACGAATGAATAAGCCATGCCAGCACAGGAATCTGCGACTTGATAACCAAGTTGCACCCAATTGTGGTCAAGCCAACCTCCAGAAATCACAGTTATGCCGTCCGCTCCAGCAACACTGGCCTGGGCGAAGAAGGCTGTGAGAACATTGCCGACTACACCACCAATGGCGTGAGACGCGAATATCTAACACGGCAATAAGAAGCTGTTACAGAAAGACAAGCAGAACACACTCACGTCGAGAGCATCGTCGTAGCCGAAAATAAACTTAAGCTGCGTAGCAAAGTTACAAAGGGTTGCAGCAATAATACCAAAGAGGACAGCAGCAGCTAATCAATTATAAGATATGAATTCCCACCCATAGACCAAGACAAAGGGCTCACGAGAACCAACGAAACCTGAGGCAGGGGTGATGGCTACCAAGCCTGCGATAGCCCCCGAGCAAAAGCCGACCGCAGACCACTTCCTTTCAATGCGATAGTCCTGAAATGATGTCTATCAATATCGGAGATAAATACGAGACAAAGTATACTCACCCAGAGCATCCAGGTCAACCCGCCGCAAGAGGCAGCGAGATTGGTAACGATACAAGCTTGAATAGCCCTGAAGTTCGCAGCGAGGGCAGAACCACCATTGAAACCAAACCAACCGAACCAGAGGAAAACAGTGCCAACCATGACGTGAGTCGTATTGTGAGGCTTGTACGCCAGACGTTCAGTGCCGTAACCACGGCGTTTTCCCAAATAGACAGAAATGGCAAGAGCAGCAGCTCCAGAGACAATGTGAACCGGGGTACCTCCGGCAAAATCAAGGCCACCCAAGATAAATGACCAGCCATTGGGATTCCACGTCCAACATGCAACAGGATCATATACGAGGGTAGACCAGATAAACATAAAAACGAGAAGAGGGCCAAGGCGCCCACGCTCGGCAGTTGCACCAACAGCGAGGACAGCACTGTTGATTGGTAAGATGTCTGCTACACACTCACGTATAACCAAAACACATACGTAATTGCAGCGAACGTACACTGGTACATCGCGAACATTAAACCAGGGATGCGTGGGCTACCGACGGATGGTTGACCAAGGATTCCTTTGAGACAAAAATACCCTATTCCCTATGTGTGAGAAGGCTAGATCTCATCCAGAATCAAAGGAATGTACGAAGGGTGCCAATGTAGCGGCTCGCATTGTCAGCAAAGGCAAGCGAGTATCCCCAGAAGAACCACTGACATTGAATTTGAGTATCGCCAAAGCGAAAAAAACCGATACTTACTTGGAAAGAAACTACTCCTGTACCAAGCATACTAACGAAGATCATCGACAGCGCATTTTTTCTACGCAGCAAGCCCGAATAGAAGAATCCAGCACCAGGAATCATGATCCACACAAGAGTGGTGGACATCAATATCCAGACAATATCACCCAAGCCATAGGTGATGACCTCCCCAGTGCTAGAGTCCGTATAGATGAGTTGTTGAGCTAGCAAAAAAGTTAGTGCCCGTTGCGAAAGTAATGAAAGAATATCTCAATTACACGCGTCGAACGTGACGTTGACCATTTCAACTATAAGGGAGAAGAATGTAAATCCTGTGGAAGCGCTGGATAGTCGAACATTTTGAATGTCTTCATGTTATCTCTATATATCATTCCTATTGTTGGTCCCTGATTTTCCGTCCGAGCGCAACATACCCTACTGAATAAGCAATCACTTCCTGCTATCATCCAATGAGCGCACCCTTACCTCTTATCAATTCCGTTACGGGTTCGAAATTGATAACCATTTCAATGTTGTCTTCCAGTAAGCCCATACATGAGATAACAGAGCTTGGGTTCTAGGTTTCGCTTGGAAGTGGGAACTAATTCATGCTCAGAGTGTTTGTCCCTCTGGTCATTTGTCGTTATGCTCGTCGAGAACTCAATATGCTTTTTGAATGTGAGGAGGCTTTGCGCATCGTGGGACGTCTTATCAAACAGCCTGAGGTTATTTCATTGGAAGAGAAATCCCAATGGGGCCAGATAAGAAACCCTCGGTCACGTGTTTGAAAGTGATTTACTTGGGAATTTTCAGGCTGTGTGTTGACATTGCGCATGCATGGCCAGTCCTCTGATTCGTCAAGCTCTTCAGTCAGCTCGCAGCATTGCCTCAGGCTCAACAAGGCAAATAAATACAACCACATCCAGTAATTTGTCTCCCAAACATGACTTTTTCGGGATTAACGTTCTATGGACTAGCACAGGATTCCTGGTTCAGTAGACTTATCTGGAGAGCAGGCGCATCAGAAAAGACTGAATCTGGTCAAGCGAACCAGGACAGGTTACCACAGCCAAGTGCACCAAAGAGCGTAGAGGCCCGGTCGAAGCATGTCCAAGATGTCCCTGTCAAATCTGCCCCTCAACCTGCCCAAGCAACCACCCCAAGGAATTCCACGCCAGCAACTATGGTACGAAGGAAAAGAACCAGAAGGTTGACTGTGCATGCGGAAAATGCGGGCAATAAAATCCAATCTTTTGACAAAAATATTTTGTTCATGGAGCCCCGACTCGGCCGCAACCCGCATATCTACCATCCTCCTATCCGCCAGTCGACCTGGATTCGCACATTGGGTCTCTGCCAGAACGAGGAGCAGCTGAGGAAGGTGATGGACATGATCCCTCTCTGGAGAGACATGGACCTCAAGTTTGACACTACTTTCTCTCATGCTTTCATCCGTACGCTTCCAAGCGCCAGTTTCCCCCCACTTTTCTGATTTCTCTCCCTTCTCAGGACGATGTCTATACCTCAATAAACCGGAATTCGCACTCGAATTATTCTGCGATTTTGGGAAATATAACGTGCCTTTCACATTGGATGGTGCTCGCGAAATACTCAGCGTAACATACGACAAACAATCAATTGGTTTCATCATCACCCTGACGCGTCTTTTCAACGTCTACAAACTTGGGCCCGTCAAAAATGATTACCCTTGCTGCGCAATGGTCATCGCTGCGTGTCTCAAGAGTAAACGAAAGGATGCAATGATCCTTGCAGATACTCTCCTTCCTCATCTCAAGAACATGGTGGACGCATCAGTCTTACCAAAACTGCAGAAGACCGATCAGAAGTTGTCACTTGCATAGGGAAAAGACAAAATCGAATTATCAGCTGTACAGATGGAGGTGCAAAACAGACTTGAATTGTCTGACTTCATGGCGATAGAATCACCGAAATTAGAATCAGTATACAGAGATGATATTCTGCATTTGATCCCATATGGGTGTATTGCCTAGATTAGTGGAATCAATCAATGCCAAGCTAGTTTTTTTTCTTTTTAATACACGGGGCCCAGTGGCAGACCATGGTTGTTATGGTGTGCATGGACATAAACATTTTTCTTTTCTTTTTATTTATTTTTCCTGATTGAATATTTCTTTTCTTTTTCTTTTGGACAATAAAGAGGCATAGGTTGCATCTTTCTCCATCTTGTATGGTAGCACCCATAAGAGAAGTTGTAAATAAACATTTTCTTTTTTCATCAACCATTACTTTAAACTCAACTATGGCTCAAATCCCATCCAATATGGATATTGACATGGATATTGACATGGACATTGACATGATTAGAGGGAGATCTGCCCTCACCAGTAGAACAAGCTTGAGGAGTTCATCAATCTCTTTGAACACCTCATCTATTCCATACCACCAATGTATGGAACTCAATAATGACCTTCCTGATATTGAATCTCAGAGATCCATCGACAGTTCTCAACTGTCTAATGTAGGAGAAGCAAAGGTAGGAGATTTAGTTAGACTAGCAACTGACAAGGATTCTGCTAGTAATAGCCAATGTGTATGCAATGAAACACCTGCCCTTAAGAGAAAACCTCAACCTCATGGTAAGAGTAAGGGCAAATTGATTGATGGACCAAGTTCTAGTTCTTCTAAAAACATAGTCAACACTCAACTCCCTTACAATATTAATCAGGCTATGGAGTCTGATACTTGGGATGGTAATTTTCATTCTATCTCTCTTCACAGCTCAATAGAGCACCTTATGTCAGATACTAAAAATATCAAGGAATCTCTTCATCACATGACAAAATACATCCTCAACAAAAATGTTGATAATAGTAAAGCTAATGATGTCAATGATTTCAAAGGTATAGGTTAGGCTACCTGGGGATTTATTTCTTCACTGTATAAGTCAGAGTAGGATGAACTCATTGCTGACAGTAACAATCACTTCTTCAGATGCAAAGTGAAGGCTCAATTTACCCCCAAAATAAATGAGGGTAGTAACACCAAGAAGGGTAAAAATTCAAATATGAATAAACCTGCTTCTATTTCCAGACTTTCTCCTCCTATTCCAGTGAAATCACCCAAGAAGGTTAATGAAATTTACAAATACTTCAAGAAGAATATCAAGAAAAAAAACCAAAAAAAATCATATGCTCAGGCTTCTTCTTCCTCCACTAATATTACCAGAGAAACCTTGAAAATCAAGAAAGTGTTCCCTAACTTACAAAACAAAAAAAATCAAAAACATTCAAAAAATCATCAGAAATAAGAACAAACCCAAACCAAAGTTCAACATAACCACAAAGAGACTATCAAGAAAGCAAATTATTGTTTTTATGAATATCAACAACAAGATATAGTTTATAAAAGACTCAAATGTCTATATTGCAAACATCAACAGGGCTTTAAAGAATATCAAATTCAAAGTTATTGCTGATTTCACATGATTAGAAAATTCAGGCATAGTTATTACTACTAACAAAGTAGCAACACCTCTCAATCTTCAAACAATTGAGCAATATGTCAAGAATATCAGCTACATTGAAGTAGATAATATTAAGGCTCCAAGATTGCCTCAATCAAAATCATACCTCAAGATCCTAGGTATTTCTTACCTCCTCAAAAATTCTAACACTTTTATTTTAGCTGATATGGTCAAGAAAATCATCAAGGATAACCATATTTTCAACAACATTGTTATTATATCTAGGCCAAGAGTTATCAAAGTCTTTCCTAAATTGGATGTAGCCATCATATAGCTTAATATTTGGGATATTCAAAGTAGTTCCAAAGCCAAAGGTCTCATTAATCAATGCTTCAACATTGGAAGTCATATCACTACAATTCATAGTATCAACATAAACCTAGGTGTTCCTCAATGTAGAAACTGTTGGAAATAGGAACATTCAACTGGTGCATATAGGATTCAAGGTTCTAAGTGCATCAAATGCAACAGTCCACATAAATCTAAATATCATTTTGCATGGTGTTATAAGGCTAACAACAAGACTAACCCATCTAGGCTAGAAACTAAACAGAAGGAGCTATGCTTCTACTCTTTTAAGTATTTGAATTACAAAGGGGACCATCAAGTAGATTCATACATATGTCTATTCTGGAGGCACCACTTCAACAGAGAATGGCACTCAAAAGAATATCAGAAGCTTTATGAAAGTAGAAGGCAATCGATTTGTTCAACTGTGAATAGTAACTCTTCATAATTATCAAAGAAATCAAGATTTTTTTACAGAATGTTCAAAAAACAATTTGGTTGTCAATACAATCTTAGAAACTCTATTTTTATTTGATGTTATTTTCATCCAAGAGCCATCATGGACAACAATTTGCTCTATACTTAGTTCAAGAAGTAAAGAATTGGTAGAAGTTTCAAATCATTCTAATTGGATTACCTTTTCTAGGAATTTCTCTAAGGAAAATGACTCTCCTAAAGTTGTCACATATATCAACATAAGACTCTCTTTCTTTTGTTTTTCTTTACACAAAGACATTTTCAATTACAGAGATGTTTCTCTTGTTTCATTTTTCAACAATAACTTAATTTTCTTTCTGATTAATGTTTATTCAGATTTATCACAGTCAGCTTTAATATATTTCAAGGATATTGAAGTGAACATCAATAACATTCTTATTATGACTTGTGACTTCAATATCAGAGACAATTTGTGGAATTCTAATTATCTATATCATTCTATTCATAATGATTTGCTTATTGACATTGTAGAGTCTATGAATTTGTGTCTTTCTTTTCTCTCTAACCACATTCCTACTAGATATTCTGACAACAATTGTGATTCAAATTCTGTTATTGACTTGATGTTTCTTAGATATAGGTTAGAAGAACTCAACAAACACTCTATTCACCCTGAATGGAGACTTATTTCCAATCACACTCCACTCATAGTTATCATTCCAATCTTTGAGGAATATATTCAAACCAAAAAGCATATGATTTTCAAAGATAACAACAAGGATAAAAACTTTGTTGATGGATTAATCAAAACCATCAGAACAATCAACACAGATAGTATCTCAAATTGCAAATCCCTTGAACATACTATTCAATCTCTTACCCACACCATAGAAAGAATATAGACTAAGAACTCAAAGATTGTCAACATCACCAAACATTCCAAGAGTTGGTTGAACACTAACTGTAACAGAGACCTTGAAAATTATAGGTCTTCTACAGTTCAAGAGTATGGTTAAAAGAACAAAACACTTATTTTTTGACCAGAAAATTCAAGAAATTGCCAACAAAAGATATGGCCCATGAGAACTCATGAACTGGGTCAACAAACAAAAGCTTTTAGCTATTGAAGCTATCAAGTACAACAATTGTCCTTGCCTTGAAATTAAAGAACTTTGGCAAGCTTTGCATTCAACCTTCAATATGGCTCAAGACCACCATATTGTTATGGGACACTTAAACACTAACAATTTTATTTTTTATTTTTCTGATTTTATATTGATTTTCTTTTCTTGTTTCTTTTATTTTTCTTTTGAACAATGAAGAGGCATGTGACACTGTAGTCACATGACATGTCACATGATGTGATGTCATAGGCCTAGAATGTGGTAGAAAAATTGGGAAGATGATGTTAAGGCACATGTATACAACATGGTGGCCTTGAGACGAACATGAGAAAAAAGCATGGATATAAGGGCAGGGTTAATTATTAGTAGCATGAACCATGAGGACTTTGTATATATAGGACTCTAATTAA
>Ga0157368_1001222_pt1 | contig 11050 bp, 7 predicted proteins | sample AttbisABBM3_FD_113146 | JGI IMG/M metagenome (GOLD analysis project Ga0157368, IMG submission 113146) | Fungus gardens microbial communities from leaf cutter ant in Botucatu, State of São Paulo, Brazil - Atta bisphaerica ABBM3 | ecosystem: Host-associated > Fungi > Mycelium > Unclassified ...
ACTCATACCTGATGGGAGCTGTCATCTATCATAGCAGCTGTCAGGCTAATTTTAAAAGGTAACTAATTATGTCACTACATTGATATGCTTGTACCTCTATCAATACTTATTGCTATGAGATATATCATATATCATTGAAAACAATTTGATGAACACTTTCCAATGCAAGTTTCATCATGCGAATCCATTCAGCCATTCATGAGATATTAGCAAACAAAGCTTTTACAGTTACTAATGACCTGATATCTCAGTTGTTTGTTGTTGCTTTTTATACATCCTGCATATATGCAGATAGCCCTCATTTTGAGCTTTCCAGTGCAACTTAGTTTGTGAAAATCAGTCCACTGGTTATGAAGATACAAGCTGAATGAAGTTTGTGACAACTATACTGTTTGATGAAAATTGTGATTATTTAGAAAGAGCATATGATATTAGTATTATTACCTTCTAAATAATGATCTATACCAAAAGGGAGATTTGAGCAAAGTTTCTATCTCATAGATTTTAATTAGCTAGTATATTAGCACTATAGGAAATTTTCATGAAATTGACTATATGTTGAGGGTTTGCACCTATATTGTTGTCTTATGTTATGTTGTTGCTTTGTGTTTCCAGGTGTTGTAACAATACTTGAGTAATATTCACAAGAAAACTCAACAAAAAGTTTTTATTATATTTTTATTCTATATACTAATATAGGGCAATCTGTATACTACTGTGATATAATATTACTATTTTATATGTGTGATATATGATCTGCTATGTGACATGTCACATTTTCCTTTTTATAATAAGTTCAAATTCCTATTTAAGAAAAAGATAAAGTAAAATAAAAAAGTAGGTAGTGTTATGATCTTAAGCTTGGCTCAGGTTACAACTTAGGCAAAGACTTGAGTAAGAGTAGAAGGGATGATCAATTGGTAAAGCATAAGAATACAGGACTGTATCTATACCAAGTAACCATAAGGAATAAGAAATGTGACCTTGAGAAAACAATAAGGAGGAAATAAGGAAGTCTCCATTACTATATGAGGCACTGACTGATATTACATGAGAATGAAGCAAGGTGCAGTTTAATAACAGATCAAAGATGAAACAAACCCTAGCACATATCCAACATAAGATGAACACCTGTATAGCATGAGGTATAGATCATAGTAATCATAACAGGTAGTTCATAACACCAGGGTGCTTTGTGTTAACAAGTCAGAGAAGACAACCTTATTTTCTACTTCCATCTGATTAACCCAGAATTGAGCTTCTTTTTTGCATAATCCACAAAAGATTTGGAAAAAACTAACTCATTTAAACATTTTGATCAGATGTACAGTTTCTTCAAGAGACCAGACAACCTCTTGTGGTAGAATTCTCTTGGTGTGAAGATCAGAAGTGTTGAGATAGAAGGTTCTCAGAACCAGAGGTGATTGTATTTGCAATTTTTTTTGTTAGGCGCTACCATACAAGATGGTGGTAAAAGAGAAAGAAGCGATCAGTGAGAGCGGAAGCGCTTGCCAGAAGTGTAAATTAATATTTATTGAATCATTCATGATCATAATAGCTGTCATGAGTGTCATATTAACTCAGGAAACCGTCCCTGTCCTCGCTTCTCTAGTCATGATTGAGTGGACTTTGCACATTGGAAATTTAAAGAAAAGAAACTTACCAGCCTCATCATGTGATTTGTTGCAAGACATAGAGCGAATAGTCGTTTGCAATCTGGAATTTCTTTGAACGGGTAACTAATGGCTGAATGTTGGCAAGGCTTTGTATGGAACGGAAAATCCTCTTACGAAGCCCCGAGCCGATATGCTGCACCCAACCCGGATACAACAGCAATCTCATGCATGTCTGAAACGTGCGTAACTGAAATTAGAACGGGTTCCCCATCTAACCAACAAAACACACTAAGAATAGTCCAGGCTCCAGCAAACTGAGTGTGGCGCTACAAGAAAAAGCCATCAAAACCTCCGAATGTACACCATGAAAGACTGACCTTTCCATTGATCAAGCCCATCCATGGTACAGTACCCGCGTAGTGCTGCCAACGATGACTCTGTTGCTTCCACCATTTTTCCACAATCACTTCCTGTTGACTTATCTCACCTTTAGTCCAAAATTTCCGGCTTTCAGGTGTATTGTCCAAGAAGATGGTTTGAAAGACGTGGCGTTCAGGCGGAGGTGAGTGTTGACCGATCTTGCTGTCTTGGCCATCTTCTGTAGCTTGACGCGAGGTAATTAAACCACTTCCCCATGACATTGCAGATTGGCTGTAAGGGACACCTTTCTGAATCTCATCGGTCTCAGCTACTGGATTTCCATGGGGTCCATAAGGAGACTGGCCGTCGAACTGCGTAGAAAGTCCCATAAGATTTACGAAAGTCTTCCAAAAAGTCCCACCTGTGGCTGATAAACAGTGAGATCAAAACTCATCTCAATCTTACTTCTATCTTCGGGCACACTACGGATGAAATAGAGCGGTTGAAAACTCTTCTCAGCGAACGCATATTTCTTCCGTCGTTCACGATCATCTGGATACTCCGTTGAACGGAGTATGGGTTCATACTTGACGCGGTAATACTAGGAAAAGACAAGAAGTTCATATAACCATTCTAAACGACGACCACTCACCTTTTCCATGTAGGAGAGGTCGCTGTGCGTAACCGTGACATCCCACAGATACTAGGCAGCGCATGAAACCAGCAAGAAAGGTGTTGATCAGAAAAACTTACCTGAACGTTCCCCAAAATTCGCCGTTCCAACCAACTTGCGTCATCACCCAGAATCTGGAGGGCTGCGTCCGCGTCGCAACAGAGTACAAGTTCGTCAAATACTTCTACCTGCTCTTGACCGGGGTCTACAACCTCTTGTGTGTTGTTGGTCCCACGGGTAGGCCGACTCCAAACCTCAACTCCATTACGTCTCCGTCTGACTTGAGTGACCTCGCGTTTAGTAATGATTCGGACAGAACCTTGTCCTTGATCTTCAACAACAGCTTTCCAAACAGAGTAAAGAGTCGACAGGCGCGGAAATGCGCACATACGAGGTATGGATTCCAGAAAAGTGTCGGGAGAATACTCGAACTGTCATTCACGTCCCATAGTGAGATCGAAGAATCCTGAGGGCGATGATCAACGCATTACCAGGCGCATATTAGGATCCATGAAAACACGCTCGAGAATGGCTGAAGAGATGAAAGGTGTTTGATTGCCAGTACCAAAGAAGAGGGCAACAAGGGGAAAGACAATGACTTCGCCAAATTCCTAGGAATTTGTCAGCCAATCGGTAATGGTTAGGAAAAATGCTACAACTTTCGAGAATCTAAACATTTTAAGCATTGCACTGACGGATATAATAGCGAAAAGTGGCTCGAATGTCTTGATAATCTTGAGGACACGGCCGAACTTCTTGATATCGTCGCTAAACCTGTATGTGGGTGTGTTATTCAAATCTAGACTTGAAAGACACTGAATGGGACTTGCTTATCAATCACTTGGCTCGGGAATACGTTGCTCCAAAACTCTGTATCTGGATCACGCCCAAAACTCACTTGCATGCCGACATCCGAGGCCTTGAAGCCCAGCCTGTCGAAAAGAGCGTATGTATTATAAAACACAGGGCTTGCGCCTTGTACGCCATCATTGATGTAGTCTGCACCGTATTTATCTTTGTCTATGGGGGTAGATGTCGCCATCCCGCCCACATTGGCTGAGCGCTCGTAGAGTGTCACGTCGAACTTATTGGGATGCTGCGAGAAAGCAAAGGCGGCAGACATTCCACAGGCACCACCGCCAACAATAAGGATGCGAATTTTGGCGGACATGGCGGTTCAGAGTCAAAGAGCATGATCGCCCTAGGAGTCAGAAACATAGCGAGGGATAGAAACATTATAATCACATTACGTCATTAATGACGAGCATTGTGCGACACGAGTTCTATGAATATTTCTGTATTTCCAATTCCACCATCCCTTTCCTTGCTTGCCCACATACATTTGCTATTTGTATGTTTGCATTGATTTTCTCCTTTACCTTCTTCGCAGTCCTCACCGATTGCACTTGAGGGTGCAGGTTTGTGTCGCATGACCCTGGGTAATGTCTCTAGACTCACAAATGTCTTGTGTGTTACACAACCTTACAACCCAGTGTTTGGAAAGTGAAAGCTTATTGGAAACCAGACTAAAACTAGGAATATTAGACAGACCACTATAAATATATTCACTCATTCTGTGCCTCTGCATCAAAACCAAATGTGAAAAGCTGTAACATGTAACACTACCCCCTTCCTAAGGCTTTGTGACTTCACTGTAGGATTTTCTGGGAATTCTAATTGTAGGGGTTCTTGGGGCTTCTGGATGATTTTTATGAAAGCTGTAGCATGCCTTAGATGCTTCTTTAGCAGATAGCTTTTTCAAATGGTGTTAGGTGTGGTTCACACTTGAAGGTGAAAGTCCACAGAGTTGGCTCAGAGATGCACAGAGTATAGAAACTCAATGCAATGAGCTCAGTGATGTGGACTTGTCAGAACAACCTTGGCCTCAACTTATATGTTGTGCCTCTTACAAGCTGTGTGGTTGCAATTTCAGAGGATGGCCTTGTAAAGAGTTATAAGGAGAGGAGTAAAGCATGTCACCATTGACACCAGAGATTTAGCATCAACTTTAGTTGGTTATCAGGCTAGCTATTACAAAGTAATCACCAGTCTTAAATACATAAAGTAACAAAAGGAGTAATTAAAACAGATCTCTGAGTGAGTGTTTCACTACTGAAACACTTGTTATGATCGATGCCTCTTGGAGACAGCATGGAGAAGGACCAAGGGTATGACAACATGATCGGCTGTGCCGCAAGTAGTCTCAGTCAGTGCCTCATGTAGTAGGTGCTACAACCTCACCTTATCCTTATTGTTTTCTCATGACATTTGCCTCATGTACTACACATTGTTTTACTTCTGACCAGTATATATAGCATAGATATTATCCTGTATCCTTACGCTTTACCACTTCTTATAAATCTCTTAACTTCTCTCAAACCTTTGCCTAAGTGCAACCTGAGCTTTAGCTTAAGGTTGTAATAACACTAAATAAGAGTTCAGATTGGAAAGGGGAAAACTCCATGTAAAGTCTGAGTAAATTTGCAGAGTTTGAAGGAAATAATTAGGCAACAGAAACAGATAAAGATGACTGCAGATTTTGACTCAAATAAAGCCAAATAACTGCAGACTTTTGATGGAATTAAGTCCATTATAAAGTATCAAACCACCAACAGAGTTTTAGGCACAAATAAAGCCAAATAACTGTGGGGATTTGATGTTATATTAAAGTTAGACATGTTTTGGAGTTTGGGATATAACAAATGGTTAATCTTGCCACTTTATAAGATATTGTAATTTATCTCTCTACTGTAAGGGAATTCATTCTTCTATACACATGGACTTTCCTATACTTGGATGCCTCATCTACACCCACTCACTAATCTGCATATTAGTGTTTATTAATTTTTCATATACTACATATACTCAAGCAACCTATTTTTATCCCCAATTTTTGTAAATTCTGTTGGAGGAAACAATGCACAGTAACATGATACAGTGTGGATAACTAATGATCACTTGCTAATACAGTAAGATTGATGGAGAGCTTAAGTGTGAGCATTGAACTGATTAATGACAGTACATCTACATATCTACAGAATATGCATATAAATGTATAGATAGATGATACTTGAGCAATCTATTACAAGTACTGTATATAAATAAGCAAAATGTTCATTTAACACATCCTCTTACTTAAGACATTAGCTATTAAGTAACAGAATAATGCAGATAGATTTAGAGTGTCTTCAAGCCAAGAAATAGATGGAATCAATCTATTCATTCTCAATCAAGTCTCTGACATAATTATAATAAATATCAATATGTTTGAAGCACTCTTCTTGTATAAAGTTGAAACTTTAGAAAAGTGAGCTAAGATTGTTACTATAGAAATAAGAAGTTTGAATATCAAAACAAACCTCTTTGAAGAGATTCATTGTTCAAATAATATTATATACCTATCAGATAAGAAATATACCTAGAAGAGAAAACTATCTGTGAAAAAATTACAAAAGATGTTAAAAGAGCATGGAAACATTATCTGATGTGTGTAAATACAGATTCTGGATGACCTTGGTACTATAGTATGCTTGAACTTGAACATTTTTATCTATTTTTCTTGATTTAATATTTCTTTTGTTTTGTTTTTGTTTGTTTTTATTTTTTCTTGAATGATGAAGAAGTATGTGACTGTAGTCACATGATGTCATAGGCCTAGAATCTAAAAGGAGGGCTAGAAGAATAATATCAAGATATATGTCAATGATATGTTCATCTCATAGTGTATACTCTCATAATAGATGTATAGATATTAGAATATGGTTATTCATTGTTAGCACAGACCATATATACTTGTATAAATAGTATAGAAATGTATTGGGGACTCCTTGTTAAGTTTTCTTATAATTCCCATGAGATACTTTGCTTATAAGTTTATCTTAGTGATTCTATTAGTCTTTTGACTAGTGATTGCTGTAACACTACCTTCCACTTATTTCTCTTCTTTATCCATATATTATTATATGCCCATCATAAGTCTAATTTAGTGGATACTTTCTTAGTACTAATTTTTGGAAGATTAATTTCTTAGCCTTTTTCTCAGATTTTGCTGCTTTTTCCTCTTCATTCTAAATCTCTCACTCTTCTATTATCTTGTTTACTTTCATTGTCTTCTCCTTTTTTAGCTTTTTCTTTTTCCTCTCTTCTTTTCTTTTTTTTTCTTTTTCTGCTTTTACCATTCCAGTTTTCTTTACTTCAGTCTCTATTACTTTCCACACTCCTCTAGATATCTTATTATTTTTACCTCCCCTGTTTTTCACTTGATTTCAGAATTGTGGCAAACAAGCTACAGTATTCCTAAAATTACACTCTACTTCTAACTATCAATTACATCAATCTCTATTCTTTTTCTATGTCCCTGGTAATAGATATTTACTTCCACCATCTGCTCAATAGGTCCCTTCTTATTGAAGGAACTATCTACATTTCTTATATATATCAATCTTTCTATTTTCTTCAACTTAAACTCCTACTTCTTTGCAAATTCCAAACTCATCACTAATTATATTACACCACTATCCAATAATGCTTCTACTGTCACTTCTTCCTATGTATCAATTCTCTCCAGCCCAATATTTACCATTACTTCTCTTAGTATGTCTCTATTATTAAAATTTCAGCAGAATATATTATTCATTACTCTACTAAGCATTGTAAACCTATTTGCAGAAGAATCTAATCAAGAACTATCAAATTCTTGTTCTCTTTTAAATTATCATTATTCTCTTGGTAGCTAATCATTCTTCCTTGCTCTACTGCCCTCCAATTCTTACAATTCCTTGCCATATGTCTAAAACCTTCACAATTGTAGCAGTTCTTTCTCCTGTTTATGTCTATGGTGTATAAGTTATACCTAGGCACAAATACTACCTGCTGTTGTGAGTATACCATGATCACATTTATTCTTTCAACTCCCTCCATTGGATCAGGCTCTGCTAACACTTGCTATTGGATTTCTTGTCTCCTTGGCCAAACTTGAGGTTATAACAATTGTTGTTTAGATGTCCTCCAGCATTTGCTAGTATATTTGCCCTTAGTGCTTAATTTCCCATCTCTTTTTCTCTTCTTAATCTTTTTTCCCCTCACTTCTTCCCTCTTCAATGTCTATCCAAGTTTGTTGTTCTTTTACACCACTATTCAATATTCCTAGAGAGATATTCTGATTCCATCAGTTTTTCCTGATTATCACATTCATACCTTCTCTATTAATAACTGCCCCTTATATCTGCTTTCTCTTGCCACTCTTCTAAACTCTTGTACAAACTCCTCTATTGTTTTTTAATTTCTTCAATTTTACCATCTTTATTGTTTAATTGACCCTACCACTGAATTCTTCCTTCAAATCTGTTAGAAACTCTTCTATTGTTGTATAACTCAAACTTCCACTTTCTAGATCTTTCATTACATTCTATTTCTATATATCTACCAATCCTTCTTACATATATCAACATCTACTGAACTTGTTCTTCTACTACTATAGCTCTCATCTTTATTCTAATTGTTGTGACAACTACTAGTCACAAAGACTAATAGCATCACTAAGATAAACTCAAAGAAAAGTATCTTATGGGAATCACAAGAGAACTCAACAAGGAGTTCTCAATGCATTCCTATACTGTTTATATAATACATAGATGATCCATACTAACAATAAATAGTCCTACTCTAAAGTACACATATTATCCATAAGTTTATCACATTATTACCACAAGACGAACATATTTTCTGACATTATTGTTCTAGTTCCTTCTACTCTATTTCAGACCTATGACATCATATCATGTGACTACAGTCACATACCTCTTTATTATCCAAGAAAAAAAATCAAAAGAAAAGAAATATTAAATCAAGAAAAATGTTAGTGTCCAAGTATACCATAATACTAATATATAGTCTATATACCATCAAATATCCCAATACTTGTCTTGCTTTTCCACTGAATTTTGGTGGCTTGGCCATGTTTATATTTGATCCAATGTTAGATTGGGAAATTGCTGCTGCTGCTGCTTCTTCTTTTATTTCTTTCACTCCTTCTACTAATAATGCTTGTATTTGTATCTGCATTACTACTATCTACTCCTACTGTTGTCTTATTATTTGTTCAAGGTTTATTGAGCCATATTGACTTATATTGTAGTAAAGATGAGGAGAATCAATTGATATAAGTAATAATAAATGTGGTAGTAGGATGAGAGGTGAGAAGGTATAAAGGAGTAAGATAGAGCTAGTGCTAGTTTCTCTCTCTGATTCATACTCTGAACTCAACTCAATTTTTATAGGTACCAGTGATACTTTTCTTGTCTACCTCACAATGTTTACTGACTACTTACACTACCAATTATTACTCTAATCAAATTGTAAACAATTTTATCTTAAGAAAGATATTCTACACTAGATAACACTTTAAGAACAGCTACTGTTCTCTTGCATGAATAGGTTATAAGGAAACACTGCAGCATGGAGCTTTTACTATGAAAGAACTACCTAAAACATCTACAAAAGATGTTATGTCCACAAAGTGTCACAGTAAGCTTTAACATAGTGTAAATGACTAGACTTTTTCTATCTAGCTAATATGCCTCTTGAGCCTAAGATCTGGCCATTCTTTTTGACTAAAGAGTAGTATTGCTTTCAGTCAAGGATGATAAGAGATCTTAGAGTAAGAGAGTTAAGTTCTAATGTTATAACTTAAGACTAAAAATTAAGATAAAAAAAACATTGTATTAGAGTTATATAAAAGAACTCAGTGGAGTTCTGAGTACAATGTATCTATCTTTATATATGATAGGTTAATGGTCTATGCTACATGAATTCTGACCTATTCTAAAGACCATACATATTATATACCATTGATATATGATATAACATCATTCTCTAGAACTTTTTATGTTTTTCTATATGTTATGTGATCATGTGGCTGTGACATTGATGTAACATGATGTATGACAGTTGTAATGGTCAAATGTGACCTCATACTAACTCTTAAACCTAAGTCTAAAATAATAAAATGAAAATATGACAATAAATGACTAGAAAGACTAGTATCTTATTCTACCATGGTTTGGCTGTTGGACTGGAGTTACACTTCTTTTCTACTTGCTTATCAGTACATATTATTGCTGTTGTGAGAGCTGGCATTGTATTTTTGAGGTTAGTGGTAGAAGTAGGACTATTAGTGTTTATTAGCACATTCAGGAGCTCTTAGAGATATTTCAAGATTTCCACAAAAGCTATAGATCATGTGTTTCTGTTAGTATCCTTCCTGTTATACTTGTTTCCACAGCAGTTGCTGATGGAAATCACATTGTTAAATAGAATTCATTGTATGGCTAGATGGTTAGAGTTAAAGGCAAACTTCAGTTTAATTAACTAATTAGATAAGATTATATGTTGAGTAACTAGGCCATTTGTAAAGGTAAGTGGAGACATTTTTAGAGTCAGAAGAGATCAAAAAAGAAGTCTAGATAAAGGTTGCTCATAACCAACCTACTAATTATACATCCAAGTTCAAAGAAACCTATCATACTGAGAATACAAAGTCAAAAGAAACTGAGAAAAGTGAAACTGAGAATCTATCTACAGAATTAGAAAAGGAAAATAGTTGGACACTCATGGAGGCTCAGAAAAAGATAAGGGTCATTCTTGAGAAGAAAAGGCAAATGCACTTGGATACTCCTTCAAAAAATTAAAAAAGTTCTTGATAGATCAATCAAGAGACCATGAGAAAATAAGAAAGAATAAAAAGAAAAACAAAGTCTACCATCTTTAACTCTGACAGAATCACCTATAGATAAAGATAATTATCTATAGATATTGGAAAAGCCAAAAACAACTATGATAAAGATGGAAAGCTTAAATATATCAGATAAGGAACATACCTGGAAGTGGAAACTATCTATAGGAAAATCACAAAATATATTGAAAGAACATGAGAATATTATCCAATATATGTAAATACAAATCCTAGATGACTTTGGCTTCAGCAGATATACTATACCTCTGTATATTATGGCAGTCATATTTAGAAAGAGAATATTAACAGAAAGTGGAACATGAAGAAAGTCAGACTTCTAAATATGAGGACCCAGAATAGTGCACTATACTAGTTGATTTTCAAGCTGAGAAACTACAGAGTATCTAGGTATCTTAAATACTAGTATTTAGTAGATAAAATTATATCTAAGGATCAGAGAAGACAGATAACTACCCTGGGTATACTAAAGTCCTTAGAAATAGAGTTCAGAGTTCTATAGAGATCATAAAGAACCATATGATCAGTTATAGAGTGATTGAACATGAAAAGAAGCTAGGTAGATCTATACTAGAAAAGAATGAGTAAATTAGAAAGAAAGATACTCTCTTCTACAGATGTTCTGAGTAAATTAGATATTAGAAAAGTATA
>Ga0157368_1001223_pt1 | contig 11049 bp, 5 predicted proteins | sample AttbisABBM3_FD_113146 | JGI IMG/M metagenome (GOLD analysis project Ga0157368, IMG submission 113146) | Fungus gardens microbial communities from leaf cutter ant in Botucatu, State of São Paulo, Brazil - Atta bisphaerica ABBM3 | ecosystem: Host-associated > Fungi > Mycelium > Unclassified ...
AAATAGAACCTTGTATTGGGTTAACACAAGAGAACTCGATAGAGAACTCTTTACAGGATTGTCTACCTTTTATACTAAAGGCACATGGTCTGTGCTATGTACTCCTAGCCTACCCTAAACAGTCATGTATATACTTTAAGGCCAATATGTATTGTATACATTGTATGATATCATCCTTCTAGCACCTTCTATGTCTTTCTTTTTGTGTCACATGACTAACCCTAATCCTACGTTCTATAAATAGAAAAATACGAAAATAAATCAAAAAAGAAAAGAAAATAAGAAAAAACTAAGTCTATACTTTTTGTTCTTAATATTAGTATGACATCATACATAACTATCACAGACTATCACACATCTGCCACATGTCACATGTCATGGTTACATAATCATGTATTACAAAAGGATATAAAATGTTTCAGAACAATGATATTATACTACATGCCAATAGCATGTAGTACACATACATGTCTTTTAGAATAGGCTAGGTTTAGTATAGCATAGACTATAAGCTAAGTATATATAAAATAAACATTTTGTACTTAGAATTCTATTGAGTTCTCTTGTGTTAACTTAATACAAGATTCTTTTGTTGACTTAGCTCTTAGTTTTCAATTGTAACAATTGACTACTTCTATGGTAGTATTGATAAGATAGAACTATACTTGGAAAAGTTCTTCAAACTCTAGCCAGATAGTAATAAAGAAGATATCTATGTTAGACTCTTCTCTAAATAAGTTCTTGGCCTATTTCATGGCTCAACTACTTCTGAAGAAAGAGAGAACCTAGAGAATCTTGTCTTAGTCACAATAAAACTGGTTTGCTAACAACTGGATATAGAGAAAACAGGTGCTGAGAAAGGTGTATTCTATATGTTTATCATTACTAAAGTCTAACAACAGGAAAATATAAGGTCTAGAGTGACAGAGTAATATATAGGTGTAGAAATGTCAGTAGAAGATAGAGGTTTTATCATAGTGGAAGAGGAAACATCTGTGGTTGTAGAGACAAGATTAGATACAAGCAAGTACAGATCTTGAAGTTGGTTCATGAGACTAGCTAAGATATTGTTAGTATTATGTTCTAAAGCTTACTGATACTCAGCTACTTTCTGTAAATAGTGCTAAAGGAGCCCCAAGGCCTTTTTGGTATTGATAGATGTTATAGAATGATTGTTGGAAGCAAGCATCTATTAGAAGATGAGAAAGAGTGAGGAAGGTTAAGATATGAAAGTGGGCAGTCCTAGACCACCAGACCAGTTGATATGTCAAGACTCTAAAGAGAAGGATTCTATTCTGTTGTTAGAACAACTAGACAAAGACTACAATAATACAGCAGAGATTGCAACTTCAGAAAAATCCTAAAACTGTATTGTTTAAATTACTAAGTATATAGCTTACCTCTAGAGAAATTTACAGAGAACAAGATAGAGTTTCCTAAAGATGATAACTACTCTAAGTATCCAAGAGTTCATTCTAATCAAGTAGAACACTAGGTAGAACATTTAGTTACTTAGCTATAAAATGGTAATACTAGATGATCAGATATCTCAATAAAACATTTCTGGATGGCAGAAGCTCATTAGTCAGTAGCTGATAAAAGTATGTTGAAGATCAGAAAAAAGTGTACAAGAGTCCAATAATATTGCTACAGTAATCTTAGCATATTTTTTAGAAACAAGATAACTGCATAAATAGCTCAAACATTAGCAGGTGCTATTAACTTCAACTTAGGCAAAGTAGAGAGTTCACTTACAGAATATTTTAAAAGTCTCTACTAACAATATTCTTATAAGTCTTATAAGCTAACTCTGGAATCTTTAAGTACTAATATTCAACTTTATCTCTATATCCAATACTTCTATATCTAGAAACTTATCTCACTATTCTTAACCTAATATTCCATCTTATTACAACTCAAGCTCAAGTATAAGAGCAAATATATACTAAGCTAGTAGTTCATACTATATAAATTCTAATCCACTCTAAAAACCATATATATTATATATTATTGATATATAATATAATATTATTGTTTTAGAATCTTCTATATATCTTTCTATGTGTTATGTGATCATGTGACTATAACTATGACTGTTACATGTGACATTACATTATAACCCTAACCATGAGCCCAATAAAAATAAAAATAAGAAATAAAAAGAAAAACAAAATCCACTGTCTTTAACTTTAACATATCTTTATAAAACTTTAGTCAAGATTGATAAGTAGAACATGTCTTTTTCAGATCCTACTCTATATATCCAGTTATCTATGAATTAGTTCACTAGCAACCAAGACAAGATTCTTTAAAAATAATCAAGCTATAAAGTAGTTAGATAATCTGTTTAGAAAGAAGTCTAATATAGAAGTCTTTTCTATTACTACTTAACTAAAGTTTGAGAAGCTGTTTTACATTCATTTTTTTCCCATCAACAGAAAAGTAGATATCAGAGTTAAAGATAATAGACTTAGTTTATTTTATTTTCTCTTTTTATTTTTATTTTTATTTTCTATTTATTTTCTTATTTTGGACTTAGGATTAGGATATAGCATGATGTTATATATGACTGTCTCAACTTGTCACACATATCACTATCACTATCACATGATCATATGAAATATAACAGAATATAGAAGATTCTAGAATAATAATGTTATATAATATATTTATCACATATTGACCTTATAGATAACACATAACCTTTAGGGTAGGTTAGTATTAGTCTCACATAGACCAACTAGCTAGTATATATAAGATAAACACTTTATACTATAAACTCTATCAAGTTTTCTTATATTAATCTAATATAAGATTTTTTTGTTGACTTAACATTTTGAGCTTTTAATTGTAATAGTAGAAGGTATCAACAAACTCAAAGAGTCTGCATGTTATTAAGGCAGCCATATAGTAGAGAACTATTTAAATAAGTTTCAGATCTTTATTACTAAGGCTAGATATACTAATCTCTATACTATTATTATTAAGTTTAGAAAGAGGTTATCACATACTCATCCAAACACATCCAATCTATCTGACTTTATTACAGATAATGCTTACCTAAGCTCTACTCTGCCCAAAACATCTGTAAAAGTGAATATCTTTCTTTCAGTCTATATACTACTTTTAATACAGATTAATCTAGTTTCTTTCTATATTCAATCACTCTATTACTGATTATATGGCTCTGTTATAGACTGACTTCCAAGACTTCTGCTTCCTGACTTCTGAATAGGACTTCAATATATCTAGATATACTTCTATATTTATAATTATTCACATATAGATCAGTCTCTTATATTTCACCTTCTAATAACTCATTATCTAGACTCCTGATCATTCTATATTCTAGAAACTGTCTCTATAATATTGCTGAAGCCAAGGTTACCCTAGATTTGCATTTATATACATTGGATAATGTTCTCATGCTCTTCTAACATCTTTAATAATTTTTCCATAAATAGTTTCTTCTTCTGGAAATATTTCTTACCTAACAAAAACTCTGAACTAATATTTAAAATCAAATTGCTATCTTACCAGTAGAATGTTCTAATGACATGGACTTCTCTGCATAGTTTGAAGCTACAAGATGCATTAATCAAGCAAGACAAGTAAACAAGGCTTTTCAGTTAAGCTAGCCTCTGATATCTAGCTATATACTCTACAACAACCATCTTCCCTTGTCTCATACTAACCAAGAGATATTACTATTATAAGAATCTGAACCACATGGTCTGTGAGTATTTAGTAAGGTTGGATATTCAATACTTAACTGCTGAGGAACAAGAAGAACCCATAAAGAACCTGAATATATGAAAGAATATTGAGACTTGTCAATAGTTAGAACTCATAGACTTGGATAGTATTGGTAATACTATAGACAAACAGGATTTTGCATAGAGTGGCCAGTGATTTGTATGCTCTAACTACTTGTAAACAAGTTTACTATACTTAAGGTAGAAGAATACACTCAGAATGACAGTGATATATCAGATAAACCTGTTTCCTCTACTAAACATTTCAAGTGGGAAAAGAGACTTTCTCTACATCCTATTATTGATGTCTTTGATGCCTACAGAACCTTTCTTTACCTTCTAATCTCTTTAGAAACTACTGATATCTCTGAATCATTCTCTGTATATGTGCTAGTAGACTCTAGAACTATAGAAATCTTTATCAATTAAAGCTTTGTAGAGAAGTCCCACCTAAACACCTACAAACTCTCAAAGCTTGTACCCATCTACAATGTTAACAGCACTCTTAATATGGAATAGTCAAATATTAAAAGTAGTAGATATTGTTCTTTATTACTAATCTTATTCAAAGTGGACTTTGTTCACAGTATCCAGTATAAATAAGCAAGATCTCATTCTTGGCTTCACATAGTTCAAGAAATACTCCCAAGATAAACTGGTAAAAAAGAGAAGTGGTTATGATGTGATACTTTATATACTATTTTAATAGTATAGCTATCTCATGGTGTATACATAGTATACTCATAAATAATGCATGAACTTCAGAGTAGGGTTATTTATATTATGACTTAAGACTGAGAGTTTAGTCAAAAGAAGAAATGTTGTATTGTTTAGCACAAAAGAACTCAGTAAGATTTTTAATATAAGTCTATGTAATTCAAGTCATCATATCTTTTATAATGTATAACATTATCCTTCTACTATGTTATCTGATGGTGTAACTGTGACTGTGACCTTCATGATATTCATGACAGTTGTAACACCTAGTCATGTCATCTTGTTCCTTCTATGTTTCAAATGAGAGATAAAGAGAAAAAGAGAAAATAAATAGAAAAATCTCAGTAAAAAATAAAAAAGACTTTTAAGTAAGAGACTAGAACTGAAAAGAACAAGTCCACCATCTTTGATTCTGACATTCTAGTTATCAAAACATCCAAAAGGCTAAGAGTATTAAACATAGTTTACATCTTGTTATCTAAGATCCAATGAGATCTCATTTATGCATTATCTAAGAATACAGAAGACAGAGGTCATTCCAATGTTCAGCTTCAGCTTACATTATATATTTTGGAAGAGTATTTAGAAAACTTAGAGGATTAAGGCCACTAAAAATAGAAAGATGTATCATCACCAATACAGGAAATTAGTGTTAATTTTGGTCAATTTTTAGAATAAGACTATTGTCAGAATCAAAGATAGTGGACTCTATTTTATTTTCATTTTCATTCTTATTTCTATTTTATTTTTCATTTATTTTCTATTTTGAACTTAGAGTTAAAAGTTAGCATAATGTTACATATGACTATTACAAACTGTTATATGATGTGACATGGTATCACACATTGGTCACATGTCACAGAAAGATGTAGAAGGCTCCAGAACAATAATATCATCTCATATGTCAATAGTATGTAATATACATGGCTTTTAGAGTAGACTAAGATTGGTATAGCATAAACTAGTAGTCTAGCATATATAAGATAGATATTTTGTACTTGGATTTTCATTGAGTTTTCTTGTGTTACCCAATACAAGGTTGCTTTTTTGCTCTTACACTTGAGCCTAAGTTTGTCATGATATGCTTGAAACCTTATATTTTATTTTGATTTTCTTTTATTTTTATCTATTTTCTTTGATTTGATTTCTCTTTTTCTTTTATTTTATTTTTATTTTATTTCTTGAACAATGAAGAGGCATATGACTGTGATCACATGATGTGTCACATGATATTATGTCATAATCCTAGAATCTAGGAGAAGAAGCTAAAAGAATGATGTTAAGATATATGTTAATAGTATATTTACTTCATAGCAGACATATAAATATTAGGATAGGGTTATTTATTGTTAGCACAGACCATGTGTACTAGTATATATAGTGTAGAAATACATTAGAAACTCCTTGTTGAGTTCTCTTGTAATTTCTACAAGATACTTTATCTCTAAGTTTACTTAAGTGGTCTATTGGTCATCCTGACTAGTGGTTGCCACAACAAAGTTCATAACAGTTATTATAGTGTAAACTATCAGTTTATATACTAAATATACTATCTAAAGTAGTTATCTGGAATAGAAACGATTAAGTGAATTACCTTAAATACTAGTAATCCTTAGATGTCAAAGATAAAGATTCATAGGATTGACAAGAGTTCAGCAAGGACATCTGGGGTAGAATAGAGATAGTTAATCTGTACCAGAATAGAATGGGAAGTATAGATAAGAGAAAAGATATTATCTGTAAGTTAGAATAGATGTAGCTAGAATAGAATGTAACAAAAAAACACCAGATATATATCTTTAATATATGTATATCTAGCTCTTTTCTTAGAAAATTCTGAGGATATAGCTCAAATCCTATAGTCATCTAATAAATATAAGAAAGAGCTAGGTAATTGTTTCTACATAATTTCACATACTATCTGATATCCACACTCTTCCCATTCTCTTCTGGTGTAGAATCATCTATCAATTTGAGAACCAAACCCTGTATTTCTCATTAAATCCCATGGAGCTCTAAATAACAATCCCTATAATACCTAACAACCTGGAGTATATACAGTAATATAATATTATTAGATTATTACTTTTGTATTTAAAAATATCAACTACTATGTATTATTCCTTAGTCTGATAATCAACTTAGATTCTGCTACACTCACTCTAAGTATATCCAAACCTCTTCCTTCCAAAATATAACCACATGATGAGTCAGGCTAGGTACAGCAATTATTCATTAAAGCCAAGGTCATTCTTATCTGTATAGTATTACTTCTGATGACAGAGGTCAAGTAGAAAAGAGGTTATATTAGAGTGCAACAAGAACTATGCAATATTAGCCCTTAACTGTGCACTAAAGAATTCAAAGGGAACAATATCAGTTCAGGAATCAAGAGAAGATATAGAAACAATAATATAAAATAAGATTAGAATACATAAAACTCTTAAAAAGGCTCTTGTGAATGCAAAAGAATAAAGTAAAAAAGGATATTAAAAGGAATATACAAGTAACATCTGCTTGCAAACACTTTCCCTTACTAATACACTTCTAAACAGTGAACCTTATACTGTGTAACAAGTTCCTTTAGAAAATTTAGTAAATAAATTGCAAAGCTCCTTAAGAATCTTCAACAATATTATCCATCCTAAGTGATGTACCCTGAAGACATCTCTCAAGTCAAACCTTATGACTGAAAATACTAACTGATATTCACTTTGCCAGCCTTTCCCAGACTGTTAGAACTCTCCAAAACTCATCCAAAAGTGACAACAGGTACTAGTGACACTTATTCAATAAAATAGAGGTTAAAACTACTCTTGAGTGGGAGTATTTAGATAGAAGTCTTCTTTCTTACTCCTCTCCACTCATGGCTTATGTATTAGTCTAAAAATACAGAGAATGAAACTAAAGAATAAAGACTAAAATCATAAGAAAGCTTTCTGAGGTCTCACAAGTATATAGCTGTCTCTTCATTTGTAACCCAACATCAAACCAATGATTGATTCCTACTTGTAAGTATCCACTTCATTCCTTCTTTACTATTTCTATAATTGTTCCTACTTGTACAACCATTCTAGACTCCACTAGCTTCTTATATAATATATTTCTTTCTTATCTGACTGTCTAAACATTTGTAACCATGTAAAGTACTCTTACAAGTGTGCATACTTTGTAGCTAGTCATTTATAAGTGATGTTTCTTATTCCTAAAGACCTCCTTCTTTTAAGATCTAGTTTGATTAATGGCTACTATACTATCTCTTAAGCTAGTGTCTACTCAAAAGAATCTGAGATGTTATCTAGGAGTGTAAGATCTTCTCTCTAATACCTGTAGAGAAGTCTTATTGTTAGAATTGTGAAAGTTGGACTTAATCTATTTTATTCTTTTTTCATTTTTATTTTATTTTCAATCCATTTTTTATTTCAGGATCTAGAGTTAGAGTATAATGTGATGTCACATGTCACTGTCACTGTCACACTGTTACACAATCACATGTTATAATAGAAAATAGTAGAATGTTCTGGAAGAAATAATATTATATAGCATGTTATATACATGTTAATCTTAAGACAGACATATAGTCATTTAGGGTAGGCTAATTGTAGTATAGTATGGACTATCAGTCTAGAGTATATAAGGTAGACAATCCTGTACAGAGTTCTTCATTGAGTTCTCTTGTATTAACCTAATATAAGGTTCTTTTACTTAATCTACTCTAAGATCTTGTAATTGTAATACTTATATGCTTAAAAACCTTATGAGAGTATGTATTTTTGCAAAAAATCATTTTTCAGTATAATACCAGTCTATCTTCTAACCTTATCTTCTAATTCCAACCCATCTTCCATGGTACTAGCAGATAATCCTAGTGAGTATGAATTACTCTTAATATCTAATCCAGTTATATTCTAAACTATTAGGTTTCAATATCATATATTAATCAACTGTATCTAACATCTGTTCCAAATAATACTTATCTTATCCACATTCTTTTGCTCTCTTCTAGTACAGATCACACTTCATTCTAATTATCTATCAATATCAATCCAAGGACAAAAGCCTCTCTATTCTACATCAATCTTATAGAGTTTCAAATGACAACTTTTATAGTGCCTGACAACCCAGAGTATGCACAGTACTTTATTATTAGAAAAAACACTTTCTGTATTTAAGAAGAATAGCTATTATGTGTAGTTTCTTAGTCTAATAACCAACTTGGATTAAGTACCACACTTGTTTTAAGTTCATATTCAAATCACTTCCTTTCTAAATATGACTATGTGATGAAGTTAAGCTAGACATATTATCTATTAAAGCCAAGATTGTTATTCATATAATACTACTTCTAAGCTCTCTTTCATTTTCTATATCTGTTAAGTTACTCTATCTGATCTATCTTCTATATTATATTCACAGATCTCTTAGTAAGTGTGAATCACCTCTAACACTCAATCTCTGTGTTGCAGTTACTTCTTACCAACAACTGTTTGAGACTTTCTGCTAGAACCAAGTTATAGCCAAGTGTTACAACTCAAAGACCTTAGGGTTGGTTAATAAGAAGAACCTTGTATTAGGGTTAACACAAGAGAACTCAATAGAGAGCTCTGTATATACTAGTCTACCTTATATACCAAACTGGGTGGTCCATGCTAACTACTTCTCTAGCCTACCCTAAAGACTATATGTTTGCCTCAAGGTTAACATGTATTCTACATGCTATATGATGTCATTCTCTAGAATCTTCTATATTCTTCCATGTGTCTTGTGACTTTGTGATCATTACTGTGATAGTGTCATCTGATGTGACTGATGTGTGACAGCATAATCCTATCACTTTAATCCTAACTCTTGGTTCACAGAAAAGAAAAAATAAATCAAAAAAGAAAAAGAAAAAGAGATTAAATAAAAAAGCTAGTATCTAAACTTTGTATGTCTGACACCAAGGCCTTTGTCATCTCTCCACTTTGCTAAGAAAGACTTTGGTATATTCCTAAATCACTATAAGTAAAACTATGTTATTAAATTGATCTCTAGTACTAATTCCAAAATATACCTCTTGTTCTTCATAGAATAGTTAGAGCTAGATACATTCATCACTAAGAATCTCTGTACTATATCAATATAATTTTCCAAGTCTTTCTTTCTTGCCCTTTTCCTTCTTTCCTCATTTTCCTCATATTCTCTTTATCTTTGCCTCTTTTCTTTCTCTCTCTCCTGCTCTTCTTCTTCTTTTCTTTTACTTTTTTTTGTTAATATTATTATTTGCTTCTGTATCATCCCAGTCATTTCTCTATTTGTGTTGTTATAGTGTTAATGACTAAAAATTCTTCCCAATGACAACTCCTACTGCCCTACTGCCCTATCAACTAATAATATCTAGTTATCATCTCTGAGAAGAGGATCCCTGCTCTAGATGTTTTCTTACTGGATGACACCACTACTCTATATGAACAAATCACAATAAACCTGCAGCATGATCCTTTTACTCAAAGTACAGATATACTACTCAAAACTCCTTGCTTAAACAATGAGTATATCTAGATGTTAGCTTGGGTATTACAATCTATATCTCATGTCTTACAGGTGTTTATCTCATGGTTACCTTAACTTGGGTGCATGTTGGAGTTGTTTCATCTTAGTCTTCTATTTAACTATGTCTTATGCTTTCCTCATATTATATTAGTCAGTATCTTATGTAGTAGTAGAGATATCCTCATGTTTTTCTCATTCTCTACTTATTGCTTCCTCAAGAATACCTTAACTATTACTTATAGTCTATAGGTATATATAGTAGTAGATACAGCTCTGTATCTTTAAGCTTTACCAATTGATCATCTCCTTACTTCTTACTCAAGTCTTTGTCTAAGTTGCAATCTAAGCCAAGCTTAGAATCATAACATTGGACTTGATTGATATCATCCATGACAGTTTTTCAGTGACTGCTACCTATCTCTTAAGCCTAGAGTCTAGCTATATGAAATTTGTAGTGACTGACTATGACAATTATATACCAAGAATGATAAAAGAGTAAAGTTGAGAAAACTATATAATGTAGTATTCCTGAAAGTTGTCAAGTTCTACTATTATAGTAACTACTAGCCAAAGATAATTGGTGTAAAGAAACATTCTCTTTCACATTTTTATCTATGCTTTAACTCTCATCTGTCATCTGTAGTTCTGTCTGTCACTAGTTATTCTCATCCATCATCTATATCACATCTCATTCCAGCTATTCATCCCAACCCACAGATAATATCTCTTTTCTCATCTACACTCCCCAACCTCTTTCAGTGCAAATTATATATCTCCATTTCACTTTGGATGTCCTTACTGGATCCTTACTAACTCTATGGACTTCTATTCTCTAATATTTAAGAATTACTAGTAACTTGCTTAGCAGTTCCATTCCAATAGTTTTATCTTGAAAATTGACCAATACTAATACTAATTTCCAGTGTTAGCAATAACATACTGTGGTGACAACCACTAACCAAGATGGTCAATAGCATACTTAAAGTAATCTTATAAGTGAAAATCTTATAAGAATTACAAAAGAACTCAACAAAGAGTTTCCAAT
>Ga0157368_1001224_pt1 | contig 11049 bp, 8 predicted proteins | sample AttbisABBM3_FD_113146 | JGI IMG/M metagenome (GOLD analysis project Ga0157368, IMG submission 113146) | Fungus gardens microbial communities from leaf cutter ant in Botucatu, State of São Paulo, Brazil - Atta bisphaerica ABBM3 | ecosystem: Host-associated > Fungi > Mycelium > Unclassified ...
CACCACCATCGGCGGCCTGCTCTCGGCCATCGGCATCGCCGGCATGGATCGCCTGGTGCGGCTCAATGTGATCGCCACCTCGGGCCGCGCCGTGGAAGCCGCCGGCGATGTCCACACCCTGCTACTGGACAAGACCGGTACCATCACCTTCGGCAACCGCCGCTGCAGCGCCCTGTACGCTACTCCGGGCGTCACACCCAAGGCGCTGGCCGAAGGCGCGCTCTACGCCTCGCTCGCCGACGAGACGCCGGAAGGCCGTTCGGTGGTCGAGTACCTGCGCAACCTGCATCCGTTGGAGGAGCCGCCGCAGGCCCAGGTGACGCCCATTCCCTTCAGCGCCGAGACCCGGCTATCGGGCGTCGACTGGCAGGGCCGCGAGTATCGCAAGGGTGCGGTGGACTCGGTCCTGAACTTCCTGGGCCAAACCCGCGCCGACCTGCCCGAGGTGCTGGCCCGGGAGATCGAGACCATCGCCAAGAGTGGCGGTACTCCGTTGCTGGTCTGCGGCGAAGGCCGCTTGCTCGGCGCCATCCACCTCAAGGACGTGGTCAAGCCGGGCATCCGCGAGCGTTTCGCCGAGCTGCGCACCCTGGGCATCCGCACCGTGATGGTGACCGGTGACAATCCCCTGACCGCCACCGCCATCGCCGCCGAGGCGGGCGTGGACGACGTCATCGCCGAGGCTACCCCGGAGAAGAAGCTGGAGCGCATCCGTAGCGAACAGGCCGAGGGCAAGCTGGTGGCCATGTGCGGCGACGGCGCCAACGACGCCCCGGCCCTGGCCCAGGCCGATGTGGGCATGGCCATGAACGACGGTACCCAGGCCGCCCGCGAAGCCGCCAACCTGGTGGACCTGGATTCCGACCCGACCAAGCTGCTGGACGTGGTACAGGTGGGCAAGGAGCTGCTGGTGACTCGTGGCGCCCTGACCACCTTCTCGGTGGCCAACGACGTCGCCAAGTACTTCGCCATCCTGCCGGCGCTGTTCGCCGGCATCTATCCGCAGCTCAACGTACTCAACGTGATGCACCTGGCCAGTCCGCAGAGCGCCATCCTCTCGGCCATCGTCTTCAACGCCCTGATCATCGTCGCGCTGATTCCGCTGGCGCTACGCGGGGTGCGGGTCAAGGCCGCCAGTGCTGCCGCCCTGCTGCGCCGCAACCTGCTGATCTATGGCCTGGGCGGCATCGCCGTGCCCTTCATCGGCATCAAAGCTATCGACCTGGCGCTCGGCGCCTTGGGTCTGGTCTAAGGAGACCGCCATGCTCATGCAATTGCGTTCCGCCGTGCTGATGCTCCTGCTGCTCACGGTCCTGACCGGCGGCGTCTATCCGCTGCTGGTCACGGTGCTCGGCCAGGCACTGTTCGCCGACCAGGCCAGCGGCAGCCTCATCCGCCGCGCCGATGGCAGCGTGCTCGGCTCGCGCCTGATCGCGCAGAAATTCACCGGTCCCGAGTGGTTCCAGCCGCGGCCTTCGGCGGGCGACTACGCTACCGTCTCCAGCAGCGCCAGCAACCTGGCGCAGTCCGCTCCGGCGCTGCGCGAGCGTATCGAGAAGGCGCTGCCCGACGTCCTGGTCGCAGGCCAGGGGCCGGTCCCCCAGGAGCTGGTGACCACCTCCGCCAGCGGCCTGGACCCGGACCTAACGCCGGCCGGCGCCCGCTACCAGATCGCCCGCATCGCCGCCGCCCGCGGCCTGGCACCGGAACGGCTGGAGGCCTTGGTGCGTGAGCAGACGCACACCTCGCTCTTCGGCCCGGCAACGGTTAATGTCCTGCTCCTCAACCTGGCCCTGGCAGACCTGAGTAAATGACCGACAGCACCGGGCGCGCCGAAGCGTTGCTCGCCGAACACCGCGAAGGCCGTGGCCGCCTCAAGGTCTTTCTCGGTGCCGCGCCGGGCGTGGGCAAGACCTACGCCATGCTGCAAGCGGCCCAGACCGCCCTGCGCCAGGGCCGCCGGGTGCGGGCCGGGATCGTCGAAACCCACGGGCGGCGGGAGACCGCTGCCCTGCTCGCCGGACTGCCGCAACAAGCGCTGCGGCGGGTCGAGCACCGCGGCCTCAAGCTCACCGAGCTGGACCTGGAAGGCCTCCTGGCCGATCCGCCGGAATTGGTGCTGGTGGACGAGCTGGCCCATAGCAACGCGCCCGGCAGTCGCCATGCCAAGCGCTGGCAGGACGTCGAGGATCTGCTCGCCGCCGGCATCCACGTCTACACCACGGTCAACGTCCAGCACCTGGAAAGCCTCAACGACGAGGTGCGCGACATCACCGGCGTGCAGGTGCGGGAAACCGTACCGGACCAGGTCCTGCTGGACGCCGATGACCTGGTGCTCATCGACCTGCCGCCCCGGGAGTTGCTGGAGCGCCTGCGCGAAGGCAAGGTCTATGTGCCCGAGCAGGCTCGCGCCGCCATCGATGCCTTCTTCAGCCAGACCAATCTCACCGCCCTGCGCGAACTGGCCATGCGCACCGCCGCCGCCCAGGTGGATTCGGCCCTGGCGCTACGCTATCGCCAGCAGGGCCAGGCCGCACCGCCGCTGCTGGGACGACTGATCGTCGGCGCCGGTACCTCACCCTCGGCGGAACGCCTGGTGCGCCATGCCAGTCGCTTGGCCGAACAGCGGCACCTGCCCTGGACCCTGGTCCATGTCGACACCGGCCAGCCGCTGGACGATGCCGCGCGCGCCAACCTGCAGGCCAGCCAACGCCTGGCGGAACGACTCGGCGGCGAGGTCTTGACCCTGCGCGACAGCGATCCCGCCCGCGCCCTGGTCCGCCACGCCCGTGATCAGCGGGCCAGCGTGCTGCTGATCGGCCGCGGCCGCCCCCGTGGCCTCAGCCTGCGGCGCCGCCTGGCCAGTCGATTACTGCGCCTGGCCCAAGGCCTGGAAATCGCCATCCTCGATCTGGATCGCGATGCCCCGCCGACCACCCGCCCCCGTCGCGCCCTGAAACCCGGTCCCTATGGCGCCGCCCTCTTGGCGACCGGAGTGGCCGCGGCCATCGCCGAGGGCCTTTCCGGGCTGCTGGAACTGCCCAACATCTCACTGGTGTTTCTCGCCGCGGTGCTGCTGGTGGCGGTGCGCAGCAGTCGCGGTCCGGCGTTGTTCTGCGCCCTGCTCGGCTTTCTAGCCTACGACTTCCTGTTCATTCCGCCGGCCTTCTCCCTGACCATCAATCGCGAGCAGGACGTCCTCACCCTGGCCTTCTTCCTGCTCATGGCGCTGCTCACCGGCGACCTCGCCGCCCGCCAGCGCCGGCAGTTGCAGGCGTTGCGCCTGACCCAGCGCGAGACCCTGGCATTGCTGGACTTCACCCGCCAACTGAGCGCCGCCAGCGATCGCCAGGCGGTGGTCAGCGTCACCCTCAAGCACCTGGGCGGCAGTGGCCAGCACGTCTGCCTGTTGCTTCCCGAAGACCAGGCGGGACTTGCGCCCCACCCCAGCGACCTCCTCCTCGCCGATAACGAACGCATCGCCGCCGAATGGGCCTGGAAGCAGGAAAAGCCCGCGGGCTGTGGCACCGATACCCTGCCCTCCGGCCGCTGGTGGTGGTGGCCGCTGCTGGCCGAGGGCGGTAGCCTCGCGGTGCTCGGCGTGCGCCGCGACGATGCCCAGCCGCTGGACCACGCGGAGCGGCGCCACCTGGCCAGCCTGGCACAACCCCTGGCCCAGGCCCTGGCGCGGGTGCGTCTCAGCGAGGACCTGGAGGCCGCGCGCCTGCATGGCGAAACCGAGCAGCTGCGCAGTGCGCTGCTAGCCTCCGTCTCCCACGACCTGCGTACACCGCTGACGGTGATGCGTGGCTCCATCGACGCCCTGGCCACCCTGGGCGAGGCCATTCCCGCCAGCGACCGCCAGGAGTTGCTGGATGCCACCCGCCAGGAGGCCGAGCGCCTCGATCGCTACATCCAGAATCTGCTGGACATGACCCGCCTGGGGCACGGTAGCCTGCAATTGGCACGCGACTGGGTCGACCCCGGCGATATCCTCGCCAGCGCCCTGCAGCGCCTGCAGCCCCTGCTGGCCGGCCTGCAGGTGACCACCCAGGTGGAAGCAGGCCTGCCGTTGCTCTGGGTCCATCCGGCCTTGATCGAACAGGCCCTGGTGAATGTGCTGGAAAACGCCATCCGCTTCTCGGAACCGGGTGGGCGCTTGGAGATCAGCCTCAGGCGTCAGGCCGGCGAGCTCCAGATCAGCGTGGCGGACGAAGGCCCCGGTATCCCGCTGGAGGATCGCGCCAGGATCTTCGATATGTTCTACACCGCCGCTCGCGGGGATCGCGGTGGCCAGGGCACCGGCCTGGGCCTGGCGATCTGCCAGGGCATGGTCGGCGCCCATGGCGGCCGGGTCAGCGTCGATGATGGCCTCGACGGTCGGGGCACGACCCTGCGCATGCATTTGCCGCTCCCGACACCGCCAGCCGAGTAATCCCGCCCCTATGACGACCGGGGCGTTATGATGACGCCTCTGCGCGTGGAACCCTGCCGATGTCCGCTCATGTCCTCGTCATCGACGACGAACCCCAGATCCGCAAATTTCTGCGCATCAGCCTCGCCGCCCAGGGCTACCAGGTCAGCGAAGCCGCCACCGGTACGGATGGCCTGGCCCAGGCCGCCCTCGGCCAGCCGGAGCTGGTGATCCTCGACCTGGGCCTGCCGGATCGCGATGGCCAGGAGGTACTGGCCGAGCTACGTGAGTGGTCGGCAGTACCGGTGCTGGTCCTCTCGGTAAGGGCCGACGAACGCGAGAAGGTCCGTGCCCTCGACGCCGGCGCCAACGACTACGTCACCAAGCCCTTCGGCATCCAGGAATTTCTCGCCAGGGTCCGGGCCCTGCTGCGCCAGACGCCGAGCAGCGCCGCAGCGCCGCAGGTCGCCGCGCTGGAAGTAGGAGAATTACGGGTAGACTTCGCCTATCGACGGGTGACGCTCGCCGGTCGCGAAATCGCTCTGACACGCAAGGAATATGCCGTTTTGGCCGCCCTCGCCCAGCATCCCGGACGCGTCGTGACCCAACGCCAATTATTGATCGATATCTGGGGCCCGACTCACGCCCAGGACACCCACTACTTACGTATCGTGGTCGGTCATTTGCGGCAAAAGTTGGCCGACGACCCCGTGGCACCGCGTTTCATCGTAACCGAAGCGGGCGTGGGTTATCGCTTGCGTAGCGATGCCTGAACATTGACGCGGACAATGAATGTAGTTTCGACTTTGTGGCTGTTGGTTTCTTGGCCTTGTCTGAAAAGTGCCTGCGCTCGGCCATACTGCGTTAAAAATCCGTTCGGAATGCTCATTTACCCTTCGTAAACTCCGCTTCCTCACGGATTTTTGCCTTGCCTGACCTTCGCTCGGCGACTTTTCAGACAAGCCCTTGCTTTCGCCGGTAAAATGGCTCAGGTCAACATGCAGAAAAGAACAGAGGCCGCAGCAAAATCTTGGACAAACCAGGCTTTAGGTCAAGTTTCGGTAAAGAACGCCAAAGGCAGCGGCTAAACGGCGGAAAACTTATCGGCACCCGTCCAGTTCGTAGCACCAATTCAGGCCTAATAGCCCTAAACCAGCGGCCAGACATTGCGCCTGGCGCCGGCTGAAACATGTTGCGACTAGCTTACTGCAGCCTTACTGCAGCCAACCCTCGACGGTATCGGCACCGTGCTCGGCCTTCCAGGCCTTGAGCACCTTGTGATTACCGCCCTTGGTCTCGATGACTTCGCCGGTCTTGGGGTGCTGGTAACGCTTGGTAGTGCGCGGACGCCGCTTGCCGGCTGGCTTTTCCGGATGCGGGGTTTGTTCCTTGTGCTTCGGAGCGGCATTCGGGTCCAGAATGCCGATGATGTCGCCCAGATTCATCTGGTATTCGTCCATCAAGGATTGCAGCTTGCTCTCGAACTCGATTTCTTTCTGCAGCGAACTGTCCTGCTTCAGATCTTCGAGCAACTGCAGCTGGGCACGCAGTTGTTCTTCGGCGGCGCGGAATTCGGCAAGGCGAGACATGATTACTCCTGACGAGATAAATGGACTGAGTTTCAGACTTCGCCCATCAGCGAAAGTTGATGGCGAAGATAAATCATCTTGCATCGTCATACCAGTAGCATCTAGAAAACACCACTAAATATCGAAGCCGTCTCACGTGGCTGGCGAGCTTATTAAGAGCGCCTTGAAAACGAAACCCACTACAGGGCTGCACGAACCACTGGACAATGATCGCCCGACCAGCGCTCTACACAGCGAATGCCAATACGTGCGGTAGCCTACTGTAGACAACTCGAACTTTTCTGCTCCGCTTCGCTAACCGCTGTAACTCAATGCGGCTTGAAAGCCAACGTGACGATAAACGTCGGCAAAAAATCATCGATGACGAAGCGCGACACGGGTGCACTGGCCTCTGAAAAGCCTGCAATCCTAAAGCCCGCCTCGGTCTGGCCGCCGATCTGGTCGGCCAGACTATGGCCGAAGACCAAGGCCTCGCCACGGCTGATTTGCGCCTCCAGCTGGTCGGCTTCCAGATCCCGCGTATCGGTATGAGGGAGCTTATAAAGCGGACGGATAAGCGCCTGCTCTCGCCATTTGGCGTCGCAAACAATCGGATTATAGAAGCCTGCCAACAGCCGGTCACCCTTGCGCAGCGTGCGGCAGCTCTCCCTCCAGACGGGCCGGACATCCGGCACGTAAAGATTGGTGATGGATAGCCGCCAGTTAGCTCCACGAGTCGAGCTCAGAGAAATATTTCAACTGGTCTCTAGAGCACTGAGACGCCGGTTATCCCTAGGCTGACTTGCCGATATCCAGCGCTGCTTCCGGCAATGGGCGCCAGTTGAGCGTCTCTTCGATAAGCCGGCGATACTCGGTATCTATGCTCATTGGCGTACGCTGAATGTAATCGCGCGCGTGGGCTTGTCGCTTGGGATCGAGGGTGCGTAGGTAGGTCAGCGCCTCCTCGGCCGAAGGCTTTCGCTGGTTGTGGCCACGGCTGCGGGGTGGCAAGGCGGTCCAGACCAAGGCATCCAGCCCCTGAGCGCGTGCCCAGTCTGCCAGGGTCGCCTGGAAGGGAGACCGCGGCCCTTCAGGCCAACTACCGATGCATTCCGGCTGAACGCTGGGTACGCCCTCACGTTCGCGCAGGGCTTCACGGGCGGCGTCCAGGGTATCCACGGCAATATAGGCCCAGAGCACCTGTACCTCGGCCACGCCTGGGCAGATGACCGTGGCCAACTCGCCGCTGTCACCTTCCCGGGCGAATTCGATGGGCAACCAGGGGCCATCGGTGAACCAATCCGAGGCTATCGGCAACTCCGCTGGCTTCCAGATCAAGGAACCCCACCCCAGACAGGCGATCTTCATGGCCACTCCCGCTCATCGACGATAGCCATTGGAGAACAACGAAGCGTTGGGGTTTCGCGCCGGCAAGACTTGGCGACAAAAGTGCAGGACGAAAAAAGCGGCCACCAGGGCCGCTTCTTTCGATACCCGTGAGGCAGAGCTCCTGGGTGAGGTGTGGCGCAGCGGACGGGACTCGAACCCGCGACCCCCGGCGTGACAGGCCGGTATTCTAACCGACTGAACTACCGCTGCGCATGGACGCCTTGGCATCCCGCTGGTACTTACCAAGAACCCGTTCAGTGGGGTTCTCTGCACCAGCGGGCGCTAAGATACTGATTTATCAGGGAAGAAACAACAGGCTCGGGAAAATATTTCCAGCCGCGGCAGTAGCGGTAGCCGAGAGCCTCGCCGGCCTCAAGCGGCCGGGCTTCCTGCCTGCCGTCTTAGCAACGCCAGAAAGCCCTGCAGGGCGGTGCTGGGCACCTGCCCCGCCCTTAGCAGGATACCGAAAGGCGTCAGGGGTTCGGTGATCTCCAGCGCGAGCCGTACCAGCAGTCCGGTGCGCAGGTGATCCCGGACCACGGCCTCGGTCAGCACCAGGATGGCGTCGGTGATCTGCACCAGTTGCAGCATGGCGAACACCGAGCCGCATTCGATGATGTCCGCGGGCGGCGGTAGCCGGTGCCGGACGAAGGCCGCCTCCAGCGCCACCCGTGCCGGACTGGCTTCCGGTTGCAGGATCCAGGGCCAGTCCTCGACCAATGCGGCCAGATCCGGCACGGCGCGCCCAGTCAGGGGATGGCCAGTGCGCACCACCACCGCCAGGCGCTCGTTGCCCAGGGGCTCGAAGGTGAAGCGACCGAGGTCGGCCGGGCTGGTGAAGCGGGCGATGGCCACGTCGATCCGTTCCTGCTCGAGCAATTCGGTGAGCTGGTCGCTCGTATCGCCAAGGATGCGCAGTTGCAGGCCGGGCTGGCGCGCCTTGCTTTCGGCGATGGCCTGCACCACCAGATCCGGCAAGGCGCCCATGATGGCGCCCACCGCCAGGTGCCCATAGCCCCCCGCACGCCGCGCATCGAGATCCTCGGCGCAGCGATCCAGCCCATTGAGGGCGCGCCGGGCGAACTCCAGGATCTCTTCACCCAGCGCCGTGGGCCGCAACCCCCGCGCCTGGCGCTCGAACAGCACGCAACCAAAGGCTTCCTCGACGTCTTGCAGCATGCGGGTGGTCGCCGGCTGGGACATGTGCAGGGCTTCGGCGGCGCGGTGCAGGTTACGGGTGCCGGCCAGGGTCACCAACATCAGCAGATGTTTATAGCGCAACCGATTGAACAGAGCCCGGGCATGCGGAGAGGCGTTCATCGACAGCGTCCTCGTGGATCGATACGTGAGGCGTACGTAGGGAAGCAGTTGCTCTGGTTAAGCCCTACTTGTTAACCGATACCTTAAGGGTATCGACCCTAAACAAAAAGCGATTATTCAGGCATTGCAACTGCGACTACCTTGAGCCGTGGCCGAATCACAACAACAAGAGAGATCGCCATGCACACCACCCTGTCTCCGGGGCTGGTCGCCAAGGTCACCTGGCGCCTGCTGCCCTTCCTACTGCTGATGTACGTCATGGCCTTTCTCGACCGGGCCAACCTGGGCTTCGCCAAGGTCGCCTTCCAGGCCGATACCGGCATCTCCGATGCGGCCTTCGCCTTTGGCGCCGGAATCTTCTTCGTTGGCTACGCCTTTCTCGAGATTCCCAGCAACCTGATCATGCACCGGGTCGGCGCCCGGCTGTGGATGTGCCGGATCATGGTGACCTGGGGGTTGGTCTCCGCGGCCATGATGTTCGCCCACACGGCGACCGCCTTCTATGTGCTGCGCTTTCTGCTAGGGGTGGCCGAAGCCGGCTTCTTTCCCGGCGTCATCCTCTACCTCACCTACTGGTTTCCGTCGCGCTACCGCGCCCGGGCGCTGGGCTTCTTCTACTTCGGCGCCCCCCTGGCCTTCATCTTTGGCAGCCCCCTGTCGGGCCTGCTGCTGGAATTCGACGGCGTCGGCGGTCTACACGGCTGGCAGTGGCTGTTCCTGGTCGAAGGGGTGCTGGCCAGCCTGGTGGGCGTCTGGGCCTGGTTCTACCTGGACAACCGGCCGCGCGATGCCCGCTGGCTGAGCGACGCGGAAAAGCAGACGCTGCAGCAGGCGCTGGACGCCGAGGACGCCGCCAAGCCCCACCATGGAGGAGTGCTGCGCCTGCTCGGTCAGCCACGCATCCTTCTGCTGTGCAGCATATACCTGCTGATCCAGGCCAGCGTCTATGGCGTGGTCTTCTATCTGCCGACCCAGGTGGCCGGCCTGCTCGGGCAGAAGGTCGGCCTCGTGGTCGGGCTGGTCTCGGCGATTCCCTGGGTCTGCGCCCTGCTTGCCGCCTGGCTGATCCCCAGTTGGTCGGATCGTACCGGCGAACGCCGTCGCACCGCCGCTGCCACCCTGGCCATTTCCAGCCTGGGCATCGCGGCCTCGGTAACCTTCTCGCCGCTCTATGCGCTGCTCGCCCTGTGCTTCGCCGCGGCCGGTTTCATCGCCGTGCAGCCGCTGTTCTGGACCTTTCCCGCCGACCAGTTGCGCGGCAACGCCGCGGCCGGCGGCATCGCCCTGATCAACACCTGCGGCGCCATTGGCGGCTTTATCGCGCCCCTGGCCAAGCGCTGGGCCGAGGTGACCTTCGCCCATCCCGGCGCCGGCCTCTATCTGCTCGCCGGCACCACCCTGGTGGCGGCCGCCCTGATCCTCGCTCTGCACCGCCGCGGCCAGGCCGATCCCCAACCCCAGCTCACGCCCAGTCATTAAGGGAGCCTCGCCATGACCCTACCCACCATCAAGCAGGTGCGCGCCTACACCCTTCGCGGCGGCGGCGCCGACTACCACGACCAGGGCGATGGTCACTGGATCGACGACCACATCGCCACGCCCATGGCCAAGTACCCGGAGTATCGCCAGAGTCGCCGCAGCTTCGGTATCAACGTGCTGGGCACCCTGGTGGTTGAAGTCGAGGCCAGCGACGGTACCGTCGGCTTCGCCGTCACCACCGGCGGCGAGCTGGGCGCTTTCATCGTCGAACGGCACCTGGCGCGCTTCCTGGAAGGTGCCAAGGTCACCGACCTGGAAAAGATCTGGGACCAGATGTACCTCTCCACCCTCTACTACGGCCGCAAGGGCATCGTGCTCAACACCATCTCCGGGGTGGATCTCGCCCTCTGGGACCTGCTCGGCAAGCTGCGCCAGGAGCCGGTGCACCAGTTGCTCGGCGGCGCGGTGCGCGACGAATTGCAGTTCTATGCCACCGGCGCGCGCCCGGACCTGGCCAAGGAGATGGGCTTCATCGGCGGCAAGCTGCCGCTGCAGCACGGCCCGGCCGAGGGCGAGGAAGGCCTGCGCAAGAATCTGCAGGCCCTGGCAACCATGCGCGAGCGGGTCGGCGACGACTTCTGGCTGATGCTCGACTGCTGGATGAGCCTGGACCTCAACTACGCCACCCGCCTGGCCCAGGGCGCCCAGCAATTCGGGCTCAAGTGGATCGAGGAGGCCTTGCCGCCGGACGACTACTGGGGCTACGCCGAACTCAAGCGCAACGTGCCGCGGGGCATGTTGGTCACCACCGGCGAGCACGAGGCCACCCGCTGGGGCTTTCGCCTGCTGCTGGAGATGGGCTGTTGCGACATCCTCCAG
>Ga0157368_1001225_pt1 | contig 11049 bp, 9 predicted proteins | sample AttbisABBM3_FD_113146 | JGI IMG/M metagenome (GOLD analysis project Ga0157368, IMG submission 113146) | Fungus gardens microbial communities from leaf cutter ant in Botucatu, State of São Paulo, Brazil - Atta bisphaerica ABBM3 | ecosystem: Host-associated > Fungi > Mycelium > Unclassified ...
AGCGCGAGCTCCAACTGGTTCGTGAAAGGCCTGCTCGGCAACGTGCTCAACCCCAAGGTGGGCATCTTCTACGGCTCCTTCCTGCCGCAATTCATTCCTCAAGGCCAACCCCTGATCGCCTGGACCTTCGGCCTGGTCGCCATCCATGTGGTGCTAGGGCTGCTCTGGTCCCTGATCCTGATCGGCGCGACCCGCTCGCTGGGCGAAACCCTGCGCAAGGCGGCGGTGATCCGCTGGTTGGATCGGACGACGGGGGTGGTCTTCTTGTTGTTTGCGGCGCGGTTGGTGGTGAGTAGGAGGTAGGGGAGGGGGGCGCCTGATAGGGGGGCGGCGGAAAACTTCAGAAACGACAAGGCCCGCGCTAGGATGGCCTTGGGGTGATCCTTGTGAGCTAGTGTCTACGCAGCCCTGATGAATTTCGCTTTATCTGGCATACAAGGATTTTCAGTAGCCTCCTTGTGGCCATTCAAGCAGATCCTGTACAACTACCTACAATGAAAACTCGTTTTGACCGAATTTCAGCTCGGATAGGCAACGAGTCGCAGATAGGAGGTGATGTTACCTGGCACCTCTAGATACCTGTCGCGAGCGCTTAAGACTACATGGTAAGGCGACTATTGTCCCACGTGTGTACATCCTTCGGCCTTTTTTAAGGAATTGAAAATTGGCAATTGATATTTTGGTAACTACAGATCGTATCAATGAGGACCCGCTTGGGCGCGAATTCATATCATACCTGAATGACAATTCAGAGCGCCTTGGTATGTCTGGTGCTGCACTTTATTATGACTTTCCAACATACTCTGATTATGAAACGGTTACTTACAAGCCCGACGCTCTTCTAGTAAGTCCGATTCATGGAGTGATGGCTGTCCGTTTTGTTGATGGAAATAGCGTAGCTAGGTTGTCACCCGAGGCTAGGGTGGAGGTTGACGAAGCTTTGGGTCAATTTTGCAGTATTTTGATCGGTAGATTTTTAAAAAGTAAATCTCTGAGAGAAAGCCGTTCTTCACTGTGCTTCAATGTCTTGCCAGTTATATTTTGTCCAAATACAGCTGCGCAAGCTCTATTTGATGATGTGGAGGCAGAAGTAATATCGTCATTTCAGGCCTTTGACGAGCTGCTTAATGATTCATTAATAGATAAATTAGATGAGCATGTTTTGCTTGAGGCTCGTTCGGTTTTGGAAGGAGCTAAAGCACTTACCAGAAATACCAAGCGTACTATTGAAGACCCTGCTGTGCAGCGTGCGGCAGCTGCCCTTGCACGTTTAGAATCTGAGATTGCAAATTTTGATCAGAAGCAGCGTCGAGCAGCTCTTGTTACTGTAAATGGGCCACAACGTATTCGAGGTTTGGCCGGCTCAGGGAAAACGGTAATTTTGGCCATGAAAGCGGCTCATCTTCACATGACAAGGCCAGATGAGCGAATTCTAATAACGTTTTTTACCAAGAGCCTTCGTGCGCCTATAAAAGATCTTGTTACTAAATTTTATAGGCATTACAAAGAGGTTGATCCTGACTGGAACATGATACATATCAGGCATGGGTGGGGTGGCGCGAGTAGTAGTGGCGCATACGCCGATGCCTGTCGTCGGGTAGGTCGGACTCCAAGGTCATATTCATCTGCTAGAGATAACATGCCGCGAGGTGATGATCCCTTCAATTTTGCTTGTAAGGAGCTTTTAAGTCGCGGAGCAGTTGAGCCTTTTTACAATCATATACTTATTGACGAAGGTCAAGATTTTCCGCAGGGCTTCTATGAGTTGTGCTATGAGTTGGCTTATGGGGAGGCAGATAGTAAAAATATAGTTTGGGCTTATGATGAACTGCAGAATATTTTGAATGTAACCATGCGCTCGCCTGAAGAGCTTTTTGGTGTGTCAGATAGCGGCGCTCCTAAGATCTCATTAGAGCGTGCAGAGGGTCGGCTTCCCGTTGGTGCCACAAACGACACTGTTCTGAGCAAGTGCTATAGAAACCAGCGTGAAATCCTTACTGTCGCTCACGCTATGGGATTTGGTATTTATTCAGACATCGTTCAGTTGCTAGAAAGTCCTGATCATTGGCGTGATGTGGGCTATGAGCTAGATTCTGTAGAGTTTAAAGTTGGAGACAATGTTGAGATACTTCGTCCTGTCGAAAATAGCCCGCTATCATTAACTGGTGAAGGCCTGCCACCACTGATAGAGTATTATTGTGCAAATGGGATAGATGCTGAAGTTACATGGGTAATTGATCAGGTCGAGCGCTTTCTGGCTGAAGGATTGCAGCCAGAAGATTTATTGATAGTTGCAATGGATGATCGGTATATGCGTTCGTATTTCAAGCTTATATCAGTCCAGCTTGCAGATAGAGGGATATCTTCAAACAATATTCATGCTGATCCGTACTCGGAGCCGCCATTTACAATTGCCGGTAAAATCACTATGTCGACGGTGTACCGTGCTAAAGGTAACGAAGCAGCAGTCGTATTTGTTTTAGGTGTTGATGCCCTCGCGCCAAAGTTGAGGGCGGACAGAAATAAATTGTTTGCGGCATTTACTAGAACAAAAGCTTGGTTACGTATATCGGGTCAATATGGCTCAACAGTAAAACTGACGAGAGAAATAGATGCTGCTGTGGAGAATTTTCCCTATATAAGGTTTACTATGCCAGATCTTTCGGCGATTGAATTAATTCAGAGGGATCTGAGCAGGCGTACGGAAACCGCTCGGAGAGTCAGGCGTGAATACATAAAAAGGCTCTTGGATGAAGGTTTTTCAAGCGATGAGATAAATGACATCCTTTCGTCTGAGGGTAAAGATGAATAGAGATGATGTTGTGCGTGGTATAAATAGAACTTGGACTACAGCAGATGAATTAGGTTTGGCTCAAACTTTTGGCAGTGCTGGAGTGCTAGGTGTAAATGAGGAATTTAGAGATCTGATTTTCACCGGGTCTGCTAGTTATGATGATGTGTATATGAAGGCTCTGGAGCTTTCTCATTATAATATACTGCTAAATGATTATTCGTTCTTTCAATTTGGATGGGAAGGGAGGGGATTAGTAAGATATGCATATTATCCAAATCCATTTATTGCATCTAAGGAGGATGCTGAGTATCTGAAGAGTAGGGAAGAGCTTGTATCTGCTCAAATGATTTCCCATGAAGAGTTTTTATATCTGCTGAAAAGTCGAGGAAGCGTTAGCGGCGTTCCAATGCTTAGATATGAGAATGCACCCTCGCAGCGATCCGCCTTTTATCATCCTTGCTCACACCTCCATATTGGCTTTCATTCTGAAAATAGGTGGGCCGTTAATAGAATTCTAACGCCGTATGCTTTTTCATTGCTGGTGTATAAGCATTACTATGGGTCTCCTTGGAAAGAATTCGGGGATAATTCGGAGATTGAGTACAAAAACAACTTTGAGCGAAGCCTTGTCGAAGAAAAAGCAAATTGCTTTGTTGTTGATGAGTCTCTATTTGGTGTGGACGAACAAAGGTCTTTTTACTTTGGTTGAGCTTGGATTTTCTAGTCGCTTTGGATGACTTTCAAAAGACGAGTGTCTGCACCTAAATGCTTTAGTTTTAGTAGGTTTTCTGGATCAAAAAAAGCTGGCCATCCATCACGACGTTTCGAGCTATTTTTATCCCATTGGGTAACTCACCTACCCATTTGGCGATCTCGCTTATTCTTTTAGTTTTGTAGCTCATTATTTCACTTATTTCAGTGTTCCTAAGGTTTTTATTGGATTTATAAGGTTGGTTACTAGCATTTTTTTTAAAGTTGGTTGCTAAAAAGCTCACCCCGTTCAATGTCGTTATAGGGACTGTCTTGGTCGGCCAGGGTAGGTCGTCACTTTCCTTTCTGTTGGATGTCTCGAAATAGATTTCTGCTTCCTGTTTTGTCATTCGTCCCTCTTTGGTGATGGCTGAGTTTCCTTTTATTCCTCGCTCTCTCAGTTCTTTGAATAGTTTTGGTCCTATAACATCCATAAGACGAAGTTTTTTATTTTGTAGGATTTTGTAGTCTTTCTCCAGTTTCTCAATCGTCTGAAGCAAGCTGGGTAGGTCTTTGATCAATTGTTCAATAGTTTGAAGCTGTCTTTTTCTCTTTGTCGCTTCGTCGACCCGTCTTTTTTCTCTTTTGAAGTCGGCTCCAAAGTGTTTCTTACCGCAGTGCCCTCCTATTGCGGTCTCGAGGCCATCACTGGTGCTTATAAGATATCCGAGTTTATGCGCGGTGTGGCAGGAGTCGATTCCGCAAGGGATGGACTCTAAAGTCGATAGGGCCCTAGTACATTTCCGAACTTTCGCTCACATTTTGGCGCGAATGCCAGGGACGCTCGGAAGTCAGGCCGCGATAGCAAGTCTTCTTTAGATATTAGGTCTACCAGCTCAAAACTCATGAACTACATCCTTCTCGGAATCAAGGCGTTTTGGGTCAGTCAGGTCTTGCTGTGCTGCAGGGGGGGGGGCGCAGAGATCTATTCAGTGCCCTAGCTGCATTGTAGCCTGCGCGGCGCCTAAGTTAGTGCGGTCTGCAGGTGTGCAGAAAAACCGACACATTTAGCCCGCAGGTGTGGCGGGGGGACAACGGCGCGCGCCGGGTGCAGAGCCCTCCGGCTCGGCCCCCTGGTGGCCGAGGTGTGGGACCGGCTGCCCGGACACCTCCACGCCGCCCGCCGTTGGCCTTTCGCTGGCCAGGGTGGGTTGATCGGTGCAGTCAGCCGGCCTTGCAGCCTATGACGCTCCTCGGGCACCGTTCTGCACCCAGCAGGCCGGCCGACCTCTGACCTGGCCAGACTTCCCTGCAAGGCGCGTAGCGCGTCGACGTGGCGGCGGCCGGACACGAAAAGGCCGCCCGTAGGCGGCCTGTCGCTGGCCAGGAAGAGCTAGGCGCTGCGCTGCTGGCCTTGCTGCTCGAGCAGCACCTGGGCCTCGGCCCGTTGGAGGTTCAGCGCGATGGCGTTGGTTGCCCGGCCGGTCAGTTCGTAGGCCCTGAGGTCGAGCGCTTCGATGGTTACCACTGCTTAGTTCATCGAAGCGCCAAAGGCATGCTTTCGGCGTTCTCGTGTGGCGAGGCGACCAACGCGAAAAGCCAAACCCCAGAAACGACAAAGCCCGCACTAGGCGGGCCTTGGGGTGATCCTTGCGGATCGAATTGGTCGGAGCGACTACGTCAAAACATACCTTTGTAAAGCCGGTGGTTGCTGGTTTCCTGATGTGCTCTCTGAGTTAGGCATACAGAAAGGCATACACGTCGCCGACCGATACGTCATGTGCGCCGTCTACAGGTGCTTATCCCCAGGGGCACAAGTGGAAGCTGAGCCCCCACCTAAGTTTTTGTTTATCAGGTCGGCGATCTCGTAGGGTTGCCTACGCTCAGTGTCAATCGCTAAATCCGCGATGCTTAACAAAGATCTGGCAGCGCTTTCGTTCGGATGATTTATTGCCTCATCATAAGATGGCGCCAGCTTGTCCTTAAAATGCTGTTTTCGGTTTTCATACCGAAGTCGAAGGACCGTCTCTGAACTGAAAAGATGGACATGAAAGACTGCGTTCGGGAACTCGCTCTTGAAGTGGGAAACTTGTCTTTCTTTTCGAACGGCGTCTATTAGCCATAGACGTTGGGAGGGCGACGCCTCAATCGTTGGCTTAACAACACTGTCTATGAGCCATCGGTAGTCAGTGAGGTTATCAAGTTTATCTCCGAGATTCTGAAGTTCTAATCTTGAAGTTTCTTTATTCTCCTTTGTAAGCTCGGATTTTAGATAGTTGCTGGAACTGATGGTTTCAAATCCGAAGTTGTCAATCAGCATCTGTCTAACTGACGTCTTGCCTACCGCAAGGGGGCCGCTTAGCAAAACTATCTGAACCGGTTTTTCTGTGGTGATACTCATAGCTCAATAGTTCCAAGAAATTCCTTTCCTCGGAAAGATCTAACTTCTGCGACAAATTCTGCTATGTCGGGGATTGAGTAGTCTGTAACTACCTCTACAACTTCTTTGGCAGGTCCCCCGGTTCTTCGTCTTGTCGGGTAGTCTCCGATCCTCTTAAAAATTTCAACTCCGCGACGATGTGGTAGCGGGAATGTATTTCCGGAATTCATGTGGCAAAGCCATACCTTTGCGGCATAGCTGTTCATAAATTTTGCCGTGTCAATGGATAAAACGTCGTGCTTTAATTTTGAGTATCCTCGTGCGTTTAGAAGCTTCATTAGTCGATGCTCTTCTGCCCACATGAATACTTTGCTGTTTAAAAGTTTGTACCATTCGCTAGGCTTTGTCCCATCGATAAGCGCTACCGCAAGCCGATCAGGATGCATAGGTTTCTGATCCCTTAAGACTATGCGTGTTCCACGGAGGTCAATCGCATGTTTTTCAGGGCGATGCTGTTCTTCCAAGCTGGTGCGTTCTTGTCCTTTTAAATCAAATAGGTCTAATGCTGCTGTGGTGCTCAGTAATCCATGTGCTTTAATGGATGGCCAAGTTCCTTCTTCGGCCATATGATAGAGCATGGGATAGCGTTCAACGAATTTTGCGATTTCCATTCACCACATCCTTCTGTCGATAATGTTGCGATCGTTGAAAGCCGTTGAAATCATAGATACTGAAATTCCACTGACTTTTTCTAGCTCGTCAATAAATCGAAGGGTCTCTTCCGTTAGCTGCCCATAGCGATAGGCTTTACGATTATCAACTCCTAGATAATCTGCAAATGTTAAAGCTAGGTCTGTCGGTCCGTTCAGCAGCAGCGATCTACGGAGTTGAGCCCAGTCAAATTCGGCCACCCGGCGAGGGCGATGTGAGACAGAACCAACCTCAGTCGTGACAAGCTCTTGAAGCGGAACGCCTGATCTTCTAGAGATTTCTTCGAACGTTATTTCACTTCTCATAAGTCCAGACGTTTGACCAGTATGTGAATCCCCAACACGTATAGGGTAGGTTCTGCATACCATTACTACCTTGCGAACGTGTCTGGCAGAAAGACCTGCCTCGGCTAGACATGCTGCCGCTGTTGTGGCGCGTGAAGTGACATGCGGATAGTGGCCGTGGTGCAGGCTTAGCGATGTTCCCTGTGTGCCCTCGAGCATGATCTTGCGGCTACCAGAAATACATTCTGCAAAAAAATCTATAGTGTCTCGTATGTAGTGTCTTAATGCAGGAATGTCTTTGGCTAGCAGAACATCGCTACCGACTTTTCTTCCTATGATTTTTCGGGCAGTTGCTTTACCTATGCCCTGAGCCGTGGAGCCAATAGCTGCCGCAAGTTCGGCTTTTTCCCAAGCTACGTCATTCTCATTAATGATCATCGCGTTAGGGTCGATAATTAACTTGTCGTAAGTTATTGAAAGTTCGCTAATTTCTCTGGTTAAAGTTTCAACGCTTATAACTGCGCCTGCTCCAATAACGAGCGCAGCATCTTTATTGCCTAAAGCGCCGGAGGGCAGCTGCCGAAACGTATAAGGTTCGTTGTTTATGCGAAATACTTTGTGGCCAGCATTCGGGCCACCCACACGTACAAGAACGTCATACTCAGGCGCAAGATAATGGGCAATATTTCCCTTGCCTTCGCTTCCATATTGGCCCCCTATGAGTATATCGATAATGGGCGAGCTTATAACGGGGCGTTGTTCAAGTCGTGCTATCACGCGAGCATAGACATCGTCCGCATTGCACCGATCAGTTTGTATTACTACGTCAGCAACAGACGACAGCTCTTTTGAAGAGGAGATACTTCGTCTTGATTTTATTTCAACCTTTTTTGCATGGGATGATAAAGAGTCGTAGTCGGAACGAGTGTCTAGAACGTCATCCGAGGCTTCCAAGTGTACGTGCGTCACTGACCACAAGCCATTCCTGAGGCTTTGGACCTGCTCCTTGGTGTGAGCGGAATCTATAACAACAAGACCGAGGTTTTGGTCACTATAAAGAAGGTGGCTGACATGCTCCGCTATCCATCTGCCGTTGCTGTTTTTTTCAATGGCCGTCCCTGTTCTCTGTAGGACGCTTCTGCTGGTAATGTTTTTGCCTGAAATTTCTGCCAGCATCGTTTTTGTCTTTGCCAGCTTTGCGTCGGCTTTTTTGCAAATAAGAGCTGCTAGGGTTGACTTCCCGCTACATACACTGCCGGACAGCACAATAATTCTTGGCTTCATCTTTCTTCCCTGTGATGGAGCTATTTGGGGAGAGTGTATACAAAGGTTGTAATTCCCTTGTCCACTAGCTCATCTTTTATGAGCTCTTTTATTATTTCCCAGTTGCCCCCGCCATGTCCGGTTCCAACGCGAGGCATATGTACTGATGCATTGGATTCTTGTGCATAATCCTTAAGTTGTTTCAAGCAAGAGACGAACGCCTCATAATTAAATCGAGGTGTCTTTGAGCTGCCATATCCTCGTTGAGCTACCATGCTGGCAAATACGAAATTTTTCTGTTTGCTGATATGTACCTCACCAAGCTTTGGGGCTCTTTCTATGTCGTAACTTCGCTCATAATCAATCCATACTTCCGGAAATTTTTTTCTTACACTCGCCGCAAATCCTCTGCCGCCCCATGTAGCGCTGGAGTTGGGTACCGCATGAGCGATAATTTTCGCTCCGGTTCCTCGGGGGTTTAAAGCGTCACCATCAACTTCTTTTAATTCGTTTTTATCTATAATGCTTCCGTCTATGGGTACCAGTATTCCTACTACCCTGGGTACAACTTTTCCAGGATAAGGAGCGAGGCCTATACACTCGATTTTGTATTGTTTATCATCGATGTCTTCGATTCCTTTCGATGTGTACCCGATGGCATTGGCTTCTTTAACTACTGCTGAGCTTTCAAGTGAATGACCGGTTTTAACTGGGCACTCCCAGCCTGCGGAGGGAATTGCATAGTCGATGCGGTAGCTATTTTTTTCCTCGTCATACGAAGCGCAGAATGCGGCGCATGCACTTTTGCTTAGCTTAATATAGCGGATTAAGCATGCCTCAACAGACACATCGAATTCTTTTCTGGTAACCAGTATCTGGTCAATAGATGGAGGTTGATCTGAAAGCTTAGTAAAGCTCCCGAGGGGCATGAGGAGTTCGGCAGCACCTATGTTGCAAAGGACTTCCAGTTGCCAGTTGTCACGGTCGCCGGTATTTGGTCCTCTACGATATCTAATGGTATCTCCGCAATCTTGAAACAATGTGTGAGCTAACTCATGCGCTATTGAAAACCTGAGGCGCCCTCTCGGTCGGGTCGGGTTATATTCAAGTAGGAAATTATCATCCGCTGTTGGGATCATCCGCGCATCAAGAATGTCGCCGCTCGCGCATGTTTCGATGTTCAGGTATTTGGCTAATGCGAGCGGATCGAAGGGAGGACCGCTCCATCCTTCGTCCATGGCCTTCAGGACTAGATTTCTGGCCCGATTTTCCATGGCTAACACTGGGTCATCTCCAGCTGCAAACGCCAGCACAGAGGCGTTGGTCCATTTGAAATTGGTCATTTTATGTCCATTGTTCACTGGGATTTGGGTGGCAACCACCTCATTTTCACCGGACTGCGTCGCCGCGGGAAGTGAATTTCCGACGTGTAGTCGATAGGATTTGGCAGGGCAGCCTCAAGGATTCATCGCCCTATCTTTTGGTACCTTTGGTGCAGGGTTTCGCAGGTAAATGCGATTCTCATACGTAGGAGCTATTGCCGCGCCGGGCCTGTGCTCCACGCCAATGCAGGGGTGCAGAAAAACCGACACATTTAGCCCGCAGGCGTGGCGGGGGGACGACGGCGCGCGCCGGGTGCAGAGCCCTCCGGCGCGGCCCCTGGCGGCCAAGGTGTGGGACCAGCCGCTCGGACACCTCCACGACGCCCGTCGTCGGCCTTTCGCTGGCCAGGGTGGCTGATCGGTGCAGTCAGCCGGCTCCGCAGCCTGTGACGTTCCACAAGCGCCGCTCTGCACCCAGCAGGCTGGCCGACGTCTGACCTGGCCAGACTCCCGGCAGCGCGTTGACGTGGCCCTCGCGGCCGGACACGAAAAGGCCGACCGCCGTCAGCCTTTCGCTGGCCAGGGTGGGCTGATCGGTGCAGTCGGTCGGCTCCGCAGCCTGTGACGTTCCACAGGTGCCGCTCCGCATCCAGCAGGCCTACCCCCTCTGATCTAACCAGACTCCCTGCAATGCACGTAGCGCGTCGACGTGGCCCTCGGCGGCCGGGCACGAAAAGACCGCCCGTAGGCGGCCTGTCGCTGGCCAGGAAGAGCTAGGCGCTGCGCTGCTGGCCTTGCTGCCCGAGCAGCGCCTGGGCCTCGGCCCGCTGGAGGTTCAGCGCGAGGACGCTTGTTGCCCGACCTGTAAGCTCGTAGGCCGTGAGGTCGAGCGCCTGCAACGTCTGCTCGAGTGGGTCAATCTCGGTCGGCTCGACGGCTGCCGCCGCTTCGTCCAGCAGCTTGGCCAAGGCACGCTCCATACGTCCTCGAGCGGCCTGCTGGCGCTCGGCTTGACCTTTGGCAGTTGCGCCGTCGCCGATGATGTCCTCCTTGATCACTGCCCGTAGATGCTTGGCTTCCTGGCGCTGTACCAGCTTGAGCCAGGTGCGGCCCTCGGCCGTGGCGAATAGCGCCGCCGAGGCGATGGCGAGGCGGTGATCGTCGTAGACCTCCGTGGCCTTCTCCAAGGCACTGTCATACGTGCTTCGGGCATAGGCCGTTTCCACCTGTGCCAGTTTGTAGCTCGGTTCCAGCTCGGCCGCCAACTGCTCGTAGCTCTCGGCCAGCTCGCGCTTGTCCAGCTCGTCGCGCTTCGCCTTCAAGACCTCGGGCGTCAGCTCGCCATCGGCGTCGCGAAAGTCGGCCCGCCATTCGCTGCCGGCCGTCTCCGATTCGTGCCGGGCGGCGCGGCCGGTGGCGCGGTGTTTCTCCAGGCGCTTACCCAGGGCGACCAGCGTCTCGCGTTGGGTCAGGTAAGCGGCTTTCGCCTGGTCATGGTTGGCCAGGGCGGCGGCGACGTCTTCGGGGAGGGTATTGGTTTGGGTTTCGGTACTCATGGGGGCTCTCGTTTTGGTGCTGGGGGCTCGTGACCGACCGTGCTTGAGC
>Ga0157368_1001226_pt1 | contig 11045 bp, 13 predicted proteins | sample AttbisABBM3_FD_113146 | JGI IMG/M metagenome (GOLD analysis project Ga0157368, IMG submission 113146) | Fungus gardens microbial communities from leaf cutter ant in Botucatu, State of São Paulo, Brazil - Atta bisphaerica ABBM3 | ecosystem: Host-associated > Fungi > Mycelium > Unclassified ...
ATTGTCATCATCTCTGACTCTCTCCATGTCACAAGGAAGATATTTGATTTCTCTACTCATTCTTATCAAATGTACTCTGTTACTATCTCATCAGAACTCAGAGAATTTTTTTCTAGAGATTCTCAGAATTGCATCAAATTTTGGGACTGTCCCAGCAAGCTCCAATGGGCTCTTCATCATGCAGTCGATCAAGATACTAAATCCATGACCTCTGTTCTGTTCTTCCCATGCAAATCCTCATAGGACTTCTGCAAAAAATCAGAGTGTGATTCAATTACTTTGCTGTGGAGGATGACTTTCCAAGTGTCTGATTCTAAGAGAAGAAACTTCCTTGACCTTCTGAATGATGACTTACACTCTATTGAACTGTCTTGTACTAAGAGTGGTCCATAGATATCGCATTTTGGTTACTCCAATTTGCTTTGTGTTTGAGCCTCAAGAGCCATTACCAATCATGCTCTAATTAGAGAGTACTGGCTAAGGTTCTTCCCTAGAGAGAGCTTTACATATCTGTGTAGTATATACCCTATCGAAACAAGGTAACACATTCTTTATGAATGTTGTAGGTTCAACAACTACTGAAATCTTCTCTTTTCCTCCAATTCAACCCAAGTGCTTTTGCATTCATTTAGACACTTATTTTGTATGTTACTTAATCATTTTACATTTGTATTCTCATTTCCTTTACTTTCTCTTATTATTTAATTTCTTTTATTGTTTTCTTCCTTTCTTTTGTCTACTTTTTGATCTTTCTTTTTTTTTACTTCATGTTGTATCACTCTGAATGTATGTAGTTACAAAGTAGCTATCATGGTCTGCCCTCATGCTCCGTATAATAAATTGGTGATTTTAAAAAAAAGGTCTTGTAATCATAAATACTAAGAAAAAATTATAGGATCATACAATAGAAGTAAAGGAGGAATTTGTGCTAAGGAAAGAGAAGGTATATTCATTGTCAAGAAAAGAGAGAGAAGAGGTACATGAGTTCATTGAAAAACAATTGAGGAAAGGATATATTAGACTCTCAAAGTTGCTTTAAATAGCACTTGTGTTTTTTGTAGGAAAGAAAGATGGTAAGAAGTGAATAGTACAAGACTAAAATTTAAATGAGTGGACTATCAAAAATAATTATCCTTTGCCTCTTATTTCAGATATTATAGAAAATATAAGTACTAAGAAAGTATTTACTAAGTTAGATTTATGATAGGGACATAATAATGTATGAATAAAGAAAGAGAACAAGTGAAAGGTAGTGTTCACAATGCAAGAAGGGTTGTTTGAACCAACTGTAATGTTCTTTAAACTTACAAATTTCCCAGCAACATTCCAGACAATGATGAACAAGATTCTCTAAGACTTGATTAACATTGGAGAAGTAGTGAATTTCATAGATAACATTATAGTAGAAACAAAAGATGAGAAAGGATATGATGAGGTAATAGAAGAAGTAGTAAAAAGATTGGTGGAAGACAATTTGTATATAAAACCAAAAAAGTGTAAGTGGAAGGTTAGAGAAGTAGAGTTTTTAGGAGTGGTAATAGGGACTGGAGAATATTAAAATGAAAGAAGAGAAGGTAAAAGGTGTATTGGATTGGCTGACTTTAAAAGAAGTTAAAGATATACAGAAATTTTTGAGACTAGCTAATTACTATCAGCAGTTCATTAAATATTTTGCAGTAATAACTAGACCACTATGTGATTTAGTAAAAAAAAGACTAAAAGTGAAATTGGGCAGAGAATCAGGAAAAGGTGTTCAAAGAGTTAAAAGAAAGATTTATAAAAGAACAAGTGCTGGTAGCACCAGACTTAGACATAAAAATAAGAATGGAAGTTGATGTATTAGATTATATGACAGGAGAGGTTTTATTTATGAAGTGTGAAGATAGATGATGGAGACCAGTAGCTTATCTCTCAAAATCTCTCAATAAGACAGAGAGAAACTATAAGATTCATAACAAGAAGATGTTGGCAGTAATAAGAAAACTAGAAAACTGGAGACATTTATTAGAGGGCACAAAATTGAAGTTTGAGATTTGAACAAACTACAAGAACTTAGAATATTTTATACCATTAGAAATAAAAATAGGGAAAGCAGATAGACTTAGTAAAAGATTGAACTGATAAATAAGTGTAGAAAATGACAATGAAAATCAGGCATTAATTAAAGAACAATGGATTTGTAGTTTAGCAGAAGTATTAATAGAAGGACTAGGAGTAGAAAAAATAAAAATAGCTAAAAGAAAGAACAAAAAAGTAGTTAGAATAGTAGGAAAGATGAAGAAAGACAGGAGTAAAAGTGTTGAAAGGTGATGAATGGCAGGTGGAAGGAGATTTGGTATTAAAGAAAGGAAAAGTGTATATACTGAAGAATGAGAAGTTGAAAGTAGAAATAATCTAGTTGCATCATGATATACTGGTAGCAAGACACAAAGAGAGAAGGAAGACAATAGAGTTGATGACAAGGAATTACTGGTGGCCAGGTATAACAAAAGATATAGGAAAATATGTGAATGGATACAATATCTGTTAGAAGATGAAGAATTAGACAGAGGCACTAGCAGGGAAGTTAATGTTTTAGAGAAACTATGGACATATATAATAGTTGACTTTATTACTAAGTTACTATTAGTAGCTGGGAAAAAAAGAAATACCAGTAGTCTGCAATAGGTTGTCCAAGATGACACATTTTGTAACAATAACAGAAGGAATATTAGCAGAAGGGTTGGCATGGTTGTTGAGGAATAACATATGGAAGTTGTATAGGTTACCAGAGAGTATGATCTCAGATAAGAGACCACAGTTTGCAGCAGAGTTGACAAAGGAGCTGAACAAAATATTGAAAATTGAGACAAAGCTATTAACATTATTCCATCCATAAACAGATGGTCAAACAGAAAAAATAAACTAAGAGCTAGAACAATATTTATAGTTCTTTGTTGATCATAAACAAAAGGATTGGTCAGAATGGTTAGCAACAGCAGAGTTTGTAGTGAACAACAAGATACACTTAGCAACTAAGATGTCTCTGTTTATAGTGAACTATAGTAGAGAATTGAGAATGAGGGTGGATATTAGAAGAAAGGGAAAAGTAGAGAAAGTGATAGAGTTTGCAGAAAGAATGAAGCAGGTACAAGAGAAAGTTGGAACAGTGTTGAAGAAAGCTTAGGGAGAGAGAAAAGACAAATAGATAAAGAAAGAAAGGAAGTTGAAGAATGGAAGAAAGGTGATAAAGTAATGTTGAGTATAAAAGATTTAGTGTTCAAAGAAAGACCAGCAAGGAAGTTAGTAGACCAATATGTGGGCTTATATATCATTGACAAGGTAATTTCTACCAATGCAATCAAATTATGATTGTCAACTTCAATAAGAATTCATCCAGTTATAAATATTAGTTAAGTAATATAATATAGAGAATAAGTGGAGGGATATAAAGTGGAAAAAGTAAAACTGGTAAAGATAGATGAAGTAGAAGAATAGGAAGTAGTGAAAATTTTAAATAAAAGGAAAATAAGAGAAGTGGTGTAGTATTTAGTATGATAAAAGGGGTTTACAGCAGAAAGTAACATATGAGAGAAGGAGAAGGACTTGGAAAATGCAAAGGAAGTGGTAGTAGAATTTGAAGGAAGACTTAGTACAAAAGTAAGAAGACAAGAGAAGTTAGAGTTGGAGAAGAACAAGACTTTAGGAGAGAGAAGCTACTAGGAAAATATATAGCAAAAATATTGTATAAATAGGATAATGAGAAAGAATACTTAAGGAAGTTGAAAAGGGAATTCAGTTTCTCCAGAGGAGAAATCTCGAAGAAAGGGTAATGTCAGAATTGAAAACAATAGACTCTATTTATTTTCATTTTCTTTTACTTTTTTATCTTTTTTTAAATTTTATTTTCATATTTTGAACTGAGAGTTGGGATTAGCATGACATCATACATAATCATCACAAATCATGGTCACACAATCATATATTACAAAAGAACATAGAAGGTTCCTGTTACAATCACAAGACCTTAGAGTTGGTCAAGCAAAAGAACCTTATATTGGATTAATACAAGAGAACTTGATAGAGAACTCTGTACAAGATTGTCTACCTTATATACTAATACCTAATGGTTTGTGTGAGCTATTTCTAGTCTACTCTAAATGACTATGTGTATCACATGTTATATGATATCATCTCTTCCAGAATGTTCTACATTCTTTCATGACTTGTGACTGTGTCATCTGATGTGATCTGCTGTGTGACAGTGTGATATTGTCACTCTAACCCTAGTTCTAAAAATAGAATAAAGGAAAATAAATAGAAAATAAAATCAAAATAAGAAAAGAAAATAAGAAAAGCTAAGTCCACTTCTTGCGATCTTGATAGTTCCAGAACAATGATATCATACTATATATTAATGGTATATAGTGCATATGTCTTTTAGAGTAGACTAGGTTTAGTATAGCATGGACTATTAGCCAAGTATATATGTAAACACTTTGTAACTGAAACTCTATTGAATTCTCTTGTGTTAATCCAATACAAGGTTCCTCTTCTGACCTATCTCTTGGTTCTAAACCATAACACTTAACTAGTAAAGTTGGTCAAGTCCTTCTCATCAATAAGAAAAAGCACTAGCTAGAGATTAAGGCAACCAGAGCCCATAATGTAGTGTGGACAACTGATGACCACTTGATAATAAGTATGAGCAATATAAGTAGTACTATGTAAAGAGTGACATGTGTAAGTATGTAGGCTGTCTAACATATTTATATACTGCGCATCATTTCTTAGTCATGCTGTGTTGATTCCAGCATGAATAAGTGTTTATTCAACATTTTTTGCTTAGCCACACAGAAAAAGACAGGAAAATTTCGCAATCGTTCAAAGGGACCTTACAAAAAGATGCTGTCAGCTAAGACTAACAGAAGGAGATTGTGAACACAGAAACATTGGACAATGATACTATGGATAAACATGCCCCTTGTCCTTCTTCTAACACATGTCAAATAATAATTATGGAGAGCGGATGGATGACGCCGTAGAGCGAAATCACTTCAAAAGCAGCTACCTTTCCCCCAGCAGTATTGAAGTATGACACAAGCATTGAAAATCAGGCCTAGTATTACAGAAACTGGGGTTGAGATCCAAATGAGAGACAAGTGCGATGTGATATTCCTGATCAAACCAACGTCATCGAAACATCGGGGCATCGGACTATTTGTCATACACTTGCTATCTTTCTGGAATTCACCTAACTTATCGAATGGTCTCGCTTAACTTATGGAATCTCTGTATTCTTGATTCATATGCCAGAAACGCCTTGCTATTGTTGTTCATTTTCCCTCCCTTCTCTTTCGCAGCCCCAATTCGCGATTCTTCGGCACCCTCAAATTGGCTGGCTTGTCTGACGGCTCTTTTAGTATTTTCTACGATTTTCTTGTCGGCATCTAAGATCATCTTTGTTCGTCACCGCAAATTCATCAATCTCAGAGGTCCGCGGCCAGTTCACAGGCAGTGTCCGTTCAGGAGCACAAGATTGTTCAAATTTCCCGCATACACTACGTGTAAAAGCAGTGGGAACTGTAAGGCAGGCTTTCTCATTGGCTTGTTTGGTTCTCCGTCTTTTGAGGTTCGCTCAAAACCAAGCGAGCTCACCCTGATATATCCGGGCGCAGATGCATCTGGATCTTGTCAAAAACACGATGTCTCAGGCGACACAACGACAACCCATAAGACGAACAATTCTACCCTTTCAACCAGTCCTGTCGTCTTCTTCAGTGACAAAAACCCATGCGATATACACAGATACAACAATAGGCCTTCCCGCTTTTCCGCGTCCTTGACCAAAAGTACCATTTCTCGGTTTCTGCCTTCACAGCTGTCATTTGATCTCAGTAGGTTTGGTCGGAAAAAAGGGCATACTAAAGTATCAACTCCTCGGGAGTGCCTCCCCTGGCCCCATAATCACCTCGAACATACAACTCTTCGCTTAGTAAGACTTTACACGGAACCCGAAGCTTCTCTACCCCTTTACACGGATCCTACGGCAATTCCTGGGATCCCGTCGTTGGCACCGATTACTCGCGGGTTTGCAGTCGCCCACCTGAATTGCTCTTATCCATCCCCTATATCGTCTCTCCCGTCTCTTCCCACGAGCGGTACAGACGACGAGGGTCATATGCTTAGAGTCTCTCCCTCAGACAAAAGAACTGATCATCCTCACAACAATGCTCTCCTCGTGAAGCCCGGTCGCCAAAGTTCTCGGAGAGCCTCACTTTCACCAAACCTGAGTGTGATTGAGGAGACTTGCCATGCATCTGTCTCCAGGCTTACTAGTGAGCAAGCTGGTCCAGTGTCACCCACACGCGATCCCATGAAGGGCCCTCTGATGATCTTCAGTGCCCATGACAATTTGAAACGGAGGGAGAAATCGAGACCATCCACGCTTCGCAGTCGATGGAGCCCATCGTTGGGCCCCTCCCCCCTCCGTTCAATGATACTGCCTGACATTGTGGAGGACGACTACTCCGACTCTGGGTACACCACAAATAACGAGACTAAGGACTGTCCTATGCCAAAGCAAGAACCACTCCAGTATCATCGGATCGGCCTGGGACTACCTCCTGTCAAGCTTTCGCTGAAGAAAGAGGGGATAAAATTGCAAGACTCCAATGAGATCACCCCGGAAAAGAGCAGAGGGAGTAGGGAAAGTATGTTGGATTTCCTTCGTGAGCTCGCGGAGGAAACAAGAGAATGGGATGAAAGCATCGTACTGGATGAAGGCTTTAGGCACATGATCCAACGCTCCCAGGCAATTCTTGGCTTCACTTCACTAGAGAATGTAAACATCAAGTGTTCAACGCCCGAGATTCCTCCTGGATCTGATGACAGTAAAACATCCCCCAAATTTGTTTCATTCTGGTTGGAAGATTCTCCGAGCCCTTGAACGTTATGCGTGCTTATCAATCGAAAACTCGATCCCATTTCCGATGCTATTGAGAGATCCCTTCATTCCTTCCACACGTCGTTCGTTCTCTTTCCATTATTGCACTTCGCTCCTCCATCGTATACTACTCATGCATTCATTACAAATGTGTAATTCGCGCCACCCTAGTCCGCCTTGTTTAACCATTTTTTTAATGTCACTTGTCCCGCTTTCTCAACTACCCTCCTGACATCTTCTCTTTCTAACGTCATTCTATATTTGGAAAACTCCTTGGCCGTAGCATTCGAGGACGAAGCGACAAAGATTCGAGAAGCTACAAGATACTCGAAAGCCTACGCACGCAATGATTAGTATATATCTAGATCTATCTAGATCATTGCAATAAAAGAGGCTTACACTGAACAGAATGGCCTTGCTGCACCGAACCATGCCGACGCTTCCCCCATTGACTTGAATAGGGGCAACCATCGATGCCCGAAGTTGATTTCGAAATGCAGCGAAAAGCATCTCGAAGGTGAAGACGTCATGACCAGATGTTATGATGTGAGTGGATGAAATTAAGAGACAAAGGGCAGGATATGGAAGATCTGAAAACAGGTTTGAACTGAAACTTCTGAAGAGCAAGAGACCAAGATACCCAGGGAATCATACAGTGGCGGTCTCGAGCGTTGGGAGTTGATAGCTTGAGAAATTATTGAAGGCGATAGGAAAGGAGAGATCGGTGAGAGTCGTGTCATTGCATTTATCTACAAGAGTTCGAGCCATCAGTAAGACCAAGGATCTCGGCTTGTAAATGCTCACCAATAAACGAAGCAACAGCTTAGGATCCTTCGCTACGCCCAGAGTATCCTTTATCACATTGATCACCTCTTTATCTTCAAAGCATTCGGATATTCGTTTTGACCAAGTGTCATTCCATTCATCCACAAGTTCCTGGTAATTTTCGGTTGAGGATATTAGGGTGCATAAAATTCTCTTGGTAAGAGATAGAGCATCTGCCGTTGCAGATATTCCAGTGGTGCGAATGACTCGACCAGAAAACCGACTTTTCACTCGCTTTTCCAACAGGTTGATGGTATCAATGCGTGTTGTAATACCGACAACAGCAAGCCCTTTACTATCCATACCTGTTCGGCATCCTTGCACTGTATCTAGCAGACAATACAGTAATGCTTGCCTCGGATGAAGCGCAAACAGGTCGAACGCATCAAGGACAACTACAGTCGGGCGGGAGAGGGTGGTGATGACGGATATCAGAGCAGGGAGATGTGAAGATGGTGGTATTGCCAATCCTATCTCAACGGACTGAGATTCTGATTTGTCAAGGAAGGGATTCTCATCCTGCTCGAAGAAAGAGTTGTTGTCGTCGTCGTTGTCCACTTGGAGGAAAGATTGTCCAGTCTGCTGGCCAAGCTGGTATGCAATTTCGCGCATCGCTAGGCGATCAGTACGATGTATCCAGCCGGATAACCGGATGACTATCGGTGGTTCTGGGAGGGCGTCCAGGCATTGATCAAGTATCTGAAAAGGTATGGTCATTTCAAAATCAGAGGAAAATAAATATTCTCCTCACTTCCGACTTCCCGGATCCTCGAGGTCCCAATACTAGGCAGCTGTTTCCTTCTGAGCGTGTGACTGTGCCTCGAAGGAGCTCTTGCAGAAGCCCTTTTGCAGACTTTTCGTCATCACTACATTCTCCCGTTGCCGTTGAAATCAGTGCAGCAGATCCTTGAAGGGTACGAAGAGTGACTTTCTTCTGGGCATTAAGGCAAGGATAATATAGTAATGGAAGATGCTTGGAAGTAAGCAGGGACTCTCGTTCCAAAGACGGTCGTCTGATAAGGGCCTTTTTTTTGGATCTTGATGGGGTAGTAAGGGGATCGCAGGGTTCTGAAGGCATGAAGGACTGAGATGGAGAGACGAGTGATTGTGCAGACAGTGGAGGTGGTGGTACCTCAACGACCAATTTCTTTGAATATGTCCGTTTTACTCGACCTGAGAATTCTAATGAATCATAATCGGGTGTCACAGAGGCCTTTGAAGGTCTCTGAGGCCACTTCAATGGCGCCTCCTGTGTTTCTGAAAGTTTCCTGCATCCATGATTCTTGCCGGGAGAGGGGATAGTTACAGATTGAGGGTTATCTGGTACATCATTCGTCACTGCTTGCAATGCTTCTGGTACCTTCTCCTCCCTATTCTTGTAAGTTCTTCGTACTTTAGGAGTTGTTATCGGTGTAGAAGTAGCCACTGGTTGTTTTCCAGCGCGTGTTTGGCGAGAGGGTGTGTCTTGACTTGCAGCATCGGATTTTGATAGTGTTGCACGCTTTGAAGGAGAGACGTAGAGATCGTCTGAAGCTTTGCGTTTGGGGGGCATTGAATGACGAATTCAAGTCGGCTCCTCGCGCTCTGTCACACTCACACGATCGAAAATTATCCACAACTCAGATTGCAACTACGACTGCTACTATGGGTCTCACAGGGTTTGCTTTCTTGGGTTTCTAGTAGAACATGTACTTATATATGGTTTAGATTAGCCCGATGGATTAACGCACCTCCGCAGGGGTTGGGTATGGTCCGCGATAACATTTTGACGAACCACAACGTATGAATGTCAAGAATCCGAGCGTTCTTAGTACCCTCATGTAGAACAGGCAGTTATTCGGGGGAAATGGAACATATCCGTCAGATCGTACCGCTCCACAATTAGCCAGTCGGCTGGTCATCAGGATCGCATTATGTGTGCCCTTACCATGGATGATAACGTTTTTGTGCTCTTAGAAGATCCTGCAGCACCGATGAGGGCAGATGTACTTGCGGCTGCACCGCCTGGTCAAGAGTCCAACTTTTTACAGACATGTTCGCATTTTCGTACAACCTTCCTCACTCTTCGGCCCCCTGGCGCTCTCGAACAATTAATGGCTCAGATGAAGGCCAGATGGGTGTCTGTACGTCAAATTACCGCTGCTTCGACGCGAGGTCCAACACCCAATCAGCAAATTACCATCGACGGGCAAGTCTTTTCTATCGGAAATGATTGGATTGTCAGGATAGGGAATGTGACTCTTGCAGGTGGTGCAGTCAAGGGTATGCTCTTGGAAGTAAGCTCCCTTTATCTAAGTGGTTCGATTTCTTTCCATCTTTCTAGGCCGAATATCTACCTTTACCTCTTTTACACTCCTCTAATACCGATGGAACTTCTGAGTTACTGTCCAATCTCCTCACATCAATCCTTCCCAACATACGAGATGCCAAAACAGTGGCCGTCACCATGAGCGAGGCTCAGTGGCAGGACTCGATGTATGCTCGGGAAGATCCCATCCCAGAAACGAACCGAATGCAGACTGACGATATTTATGTGGTTGGCCACGAAGATATTCCGGAGAGCAAGAGAGGTGATTGGATGGGACTTGACCGTGAACGTCGGTCGGCTTTTGTGATCTTGGGGGCTTTGCGGTCTGAAGGTCTGCTATAACCTCAATGCCTTTTTACCATGTGTAGTTCTAGAACTCCCGTATACATGAACGTAGAATTTGCGCGGGAGTCGCAACTCTGGAGAATAAATTTCACACTCCGACTAGGTCATCTTCGCACCGCTCTTCAAGTATAATAATGCTCTCCAATGTAATCCGAATATCGAAAGGATGCCGCAAGAGATATCAGTACCCTTTTAGGTCCAGATGTGAGTCAACAGCGCTAGAGTTTTACCAGAACCGGCAGCTTGAGTTGTATGCCTCGAAAGAGGCGCAGCGGCTCACACTTCGTCAACTTGTACGCACCATTGTTTGAATGACAATGTGTTTAACTAATTTACTCTTCTGCTGCAAGGTCTTCTATGGACGGCATATGAACGAGGAGCGCTTGATCAAAGTTCGACTACCTGTCAGTCGCAAAAACTTGGCTTACTACTGAGAAATATAGACTGCCAATTACGTACGCACTGAACTACCTGTACGGATCGCGCATCGTCTACGTGATCTCCAGGCTCTGCCATATTGGGTTGTGATTCAGGAAGGTGTTGCCAGAGTGTACGAGGTCTGTCCTTCCCTTTCTCGAAATCTCAGCCACTGAACCATTCCAGCTATATTGGTCCGCATTTGAGAAGTTTGTACCGCTTCAC
>Ga0157368_1001227_pt1 | contig 11022 bp, 7 predicted proteins | sample AttbisABBM3_FD_113146 | JGI IMG/M metagenome (GOLD analysis project Ga0157368, IMG submission 113146) | Fungus gardens microbial communities from leaf cutter ant in Botucatu, State of São Paulo, Brazil - Atta bisphaerica ABBM3 | ecosystem: Host-associated > Fungi > Mycelium > Unclassified ...
CCGGTAGTCAATGTAAGGAGAATAGTGAAGTATCAAGAGCAAGTAGAAGGACAGAAGAGAATACCACCGCCTCCTGTTGAGGTAGCTGGTGAGAAGGAATATGAAGTAGAGGAGATTTTGGATAGACAAGAGAGGAGAGGAAAGATTGATTGCTTAACTAAGAGCTTTACCACTTGTGTTATCATTGGACCTTGTGTCTAGTGGTTGCTACAACACTGGGCCTATCATCATCAATATAACTGACTTTTGTGTATATTCAACCACTAAATTGTATTGTTCATTCCCTGTTATGACATTATAGGAACAGGGTGTCTGAAGCTATGATTGCTGGTTGTTTGGTGGTTGTCTTATATTAACATTATTCTGGTAGACTCTCTGTCCTTTTCAGTACTGCTGCTAATGATATCTCCTAAATTTAGGTGAAAATTAACCTTGTTTTTCTCCTCCTGGCCAATAGCAGTTCTCGATGGCATATCCTTGCCTTCAACAGTTCTGGTTGGTGCATACAGTACATTTGGGTCTACTAATTTATAATACAGTAGGAGAAGTAGCTGAGCTCACATTTCTTCTCTTATATTTGCTAACTTGAGTTCAATATATCCAGCTAGATGAGTATATCTACAGATGAGGTGATTATGTATAACATAATAACAATGGAGTCTCATGAGACAGATAGTGAACCAAGCAATATGGATCTGAATGTTGCATCACTTATTGTTTTACCCATGAAATTCATATTTTGCTACAATTGCCTAAGGAACATGATATGGTTTGGGAAGTTATCTCTATCACAAAGGTACAGACTCCTCCACATGTAGCTTTTCCATCTCTGTTATTCTATCATACAGGTTTGTTAGAGAGCTTCAGAGCTTCTCAGCTATTTCTAATACATCTGCTTCAAGTCTAATTGTATTGTAAATATTGTATATTAGAAGTCTCTTCATCTAGACATTTTATGCTTTCCATTTGCTGATAGTAGGTTTATCACAGTCCCAAGATATGGATTTAGGTGTGATTGTCACTGTTGTTATTGTTTTAAGTTTTGTGGTTGGTTTGTTTAGGTTGGCTGGTTTGGATGATGTGGTTGGTTTTTTAGAGTAGTTGGGTCTTTAATTGAGCTGTTTAGATATTTTATTGCCCTTCTTATCTCAGTAGTCATAGTTACTAGGATTTTGAAGGTAATCCAGTTGGTTCCATTAAACCTGTTATTCTTAGAGAATATAGAAATTTTATGAGATATTTCAGATATTGTCTGTATATGTATTGGTATGGTGTATATGTTCAAATATTAGAGTCTGTTGTGAAGTATATATGTTTATGTTGAGAAAGTAGGTTTGTTTAATGTATAGTTTAGGTTGTTCAAAATTTTATCAGTTGTTTCAGCTTAGGGCCCATAACCTATTGGAACACATACTAAATACTACTATTAACCTAGATTATAATATCTAAGTTGAATAGGCTCACTTCAGTCTGACACTAGGTTGTGTAAATGGCTAAGGTTTTCATCTATCAAGTTAGTCCTTTTATAGATAAAATAAAATGATAGATAAACTATATAGTTGTAGTTCAAGTATTAGCTGACAATTGATTGAGTAGGTCTATGCTCATAATAATAAAAACAGAAAAAATATGAAATAGAAATAGAAAAAATAAAAAAATAAAAAATTAGCTTATTATCTTAGAATATCATGTCTTATCCAATATAGACTTAGGAAAATTAATGGGTAGAAACCACTGGAGAGTATTGTGGCAACTACTTAGTACAAAGACCAAATAGCATTACTAAAGTAAATCTCAAGATGGATATCAAGTAGGGATTACAAGAGAACTTAACAAGAAGTCTCTAATATATTGTTATCCTATTTATATAATAGATACATAGTCTGTGCTAATGATAAATAACCCTACCTCAATGTCCATACATTGTCTATAAGTGCACTATATATATACCATTGTTATAATTTAATACCTTAGGGTTGATCAAAGAAAGAAACCTTATATTAGGGTTAATACAAAAGAACTCAATGGAGTCCTTGTACAATATATCTATTTTTATATACTAACTACTAATGGTCTATGCTTAACTATTTCTAGTCTGCCCTAAAAACCATGTGTCAGCCAGGAGATCAACATATATTGTACATATTATATAACATCATTGTTCTTGAACCTTCTACCATATAACCACATGATTGTGTGACCATTACTGTAATCATGTCATCTGATGTGACTGATGTGCAACAGTATAATTATGATATCACTCTAACTCTAACCCTAGATTCCAAAATAAAGATATGAAAAGGAAAAAGAAAAAGGACATTAAATGAAAAAACTAGTATCTAAGCCTTATATATCTGACAACCATGAGGTAAACATGTTATTAATGTGCACTTTGATATCATTCTTCTAGCCTCATCTCCCAGAGTCTAGGCCTATGACCTCACATCATGTGATATGTCATGTGACTGCAGTCATGTATTTCTTCATTGTCAAAGAAAAATAAAAGAAATATTAGATCAAGAAAAATAAATATAAAAAAAGAAAAATGTTAGTGTCCAAGTACACCATGACAGAGAGTAGCAAGGTGTATCATTGCTAACACTGGAAGGGGATATCAGTTTTAGTTGATTTTCAAAATAAGTGTTAGACATAGTTTACACCTTGTTATCTGAGATCTAGTAGAACATCTTGGAAGTCCAGAATAAGTAATTATGTATTATCCAAGAATGCAGAAGGCAGATCCGAACAATCTTTGGCTGTGCCTCTACTAGTCACACAGGTCACATATTTCAGATTGGGACTTAGAGACTTAAAAGGTGGCGAGGTGTGTCATCACTAACACTGAAAGAGAGGTGCTAGTTTTAGTTGATTTTCAGGATAACTACTACAGTGTAAACTACTGGCTTATATACTAGTTAGTATACCTAAGATAGCTATCTGAAATGCAACTACTAAGCAAGTTACCCTAGATCCTGGTGATCCTCAGATGTTAAGAAATAGAGGTCTATGGAGTTAATCAAGACCAGCAAGGACATCTGAGATGAAATAGACAGATGTGATCTGCACCAGAAGAGGTTGGGAGGTGTGGATGAGGGAGCATGAGTTATCTGTGGGTTGGGACAGATGTGGACAGAACACAGGATGTGACATAAGGAGAGGTTAGCAAGGAAATAATAAGGAAGCCTCTACTACTACATTACTGATTGATGATACATAAGGGAAACACAAGGTGTAGTAAATATAAAACATTATAATAGTTAGTAATATGTCATGAAGAAAAGGCTGATCAATGAAATTCCACACTTTACTGCTGCTTGAGTGGTTTCCTCTGAGATATTCAGGCCTTATACAAAGTCTTAATACCACACATATAGCTGAAACTTTTTGTCATATCTGATCCCTCTTCACCTATGGTTGGTAGGTTGCCCTCACATTGTATGTCTACCATAAGGAAAGTCATTACAATTATTGGTCAGACATTCGGGTTTACATGTACTTGAATTGAATACAGCCTTGCTCTAGCCCTCAGGGACAAGGTGATTTCGTAGTTGCAAGGTAAATCAGGCTATAGTGCTCAAAAATCTAAGCTCAGATTTCGGGATAGTCTAGACCCATGTTGGGATAAGATCCTGAAGAATCTGATGCCTGAGGAAAATTTTGTTAGAATATAGATTCAGGGTCCTACTTTGTTTGCTCGTAGTTCTATCGTCCATCCAGCCTGATTTGCTGGTGACTTTCCCCTCTACTCATCTAGTGAATCATTGTCCAGCATGGAATTAGAGTGTTCAGACCATCATGAGAAGTGATAATTGGTAGTTAGTCCTTTACTGAGCCTCCATTGATGCAGACATCAGGGACAAGGCGCTGTCCAATAAAGCCTCCAGCTGGCAGAAAATCACCGGCTCACTACTCAGATGGGATATCGAGACTCATGGGTGAGTGTCTAGGTGGAGCGCCCAGAAGACCAGTTGAATTCGGAGTACCCGTCAGCTTGTAGAAAAGGCTGCTGGGAGCCATTATCGCCTGCTCAGCGCTATCTGATACTTTCACGCGAAAAGATCAAGAATCTGGAGATCGTTATATCTATCCATGAATATGATACAGACCAGTTTTCACTTCGTTCCTTTGCTTTGAAGAAAGATTATTTATCAAACTCATCGTACTTCATCGTTACTAGCATCATACCGACGCAGCTTTCGGACCGTACAGATACTCGACTCTATCAAATGTTCTTCGTCTGGTTTTCTGCAAATTTCAACATACTGGCATTCAGTACTGGCTCTGCTGCTCCGGCTTTTTTTAATCTGGGCTTGAAGCATACTGCTATCATTGTCGTAGTCGTGAATTTTATGTGAGTCATCATGCCTGTGGTTTCTATGTTTTCTTTTATCAACATCAATGACCTGCTCCTGGTACACTGCGCTGAAACGCTCCCTAGCGGCGCTCATATCTGTTGTTGCTTTATGTTAGTTGGAGTGATACGTGAATGCTGATTTGTTTAAACATGGCCTCCATTTCTAGATTCTGTTCGATCCCGGCCTATTTGTGCGTGTTCTCTCAATCGGAGTCTATCTCACGAACCTGGTTTTATGCACGAAATCTCGACCCTTCTCCGTTTGATCTATTATAATTTTGCCACCACATCCAGATTCACCTCTATTCTTCTTCTCATCCGTTTACTGCGTGACCCACACTACTATCCTCGTGGACCTTACTACTACCTACTACCTTGAGATGACTGCCTTGCACTGGTGTCATATTTACGTAATCTGGTTCGCAGCGCGACTTTCGGCCCGAAGCTTGGAATGAGGAGCATGGTACAATGCAGATTTTCATGGGGGTGAGCGACAATCTTCCATCTTCCTCAAGTTCAGCTCACTGATTCAAAGAAATTTGTTCAAACTTTAATGATCGGTTCTCCTGAAGTTATCCTGCTGCTATCATTCCGAGTCTACTCAACGTCTTTTCTATGCAGGGATACCTCATCCTGAATTCCATTGTCGGAGGGCAAACGCTAGCCGCAGTCTCGCCAGATAAATTGAATGCCACTTTAGGAATTGTGATCATAGGAGTCGTGTCATTGGTGGTTTGTATCGAATTCCAACTCTGGCGTGGATCTGAACCTAATTAGATGATTTACACAGATCACTCTATGTGGTTACCGAGTCGTCCATTTGTGAGCTTATTGTCTACTTATGGGGTGAGCTCCACTGACTCTTAGATAGGTATGAGAGTGTTACGTGGTTTCCGAACGCAGTGTCTTTCATTGTAATGCTTGGTGTTGGTGGAAAATACCTCAACCCAGCGATAATGCCCACATTCCCAACTCCCACACCCTCCGTTGTAATTTCATTTGCATGCTTCCTGGGATCTAGTGTGATGAGTTGGTGTACGCTGACACCTGACTACGGCGTCTATCACAATGTGGAAGCATCAACGTTAGTATTCTTGTCATGACAGATAATTCAGACCCTCAAAACTTGCTCTAGGTTCCGCATCTTCATTTACACCTATCTTGGATTTTTCTGTTCCGGTGTATGCGGATTAGTACTCAGTATCAGATCATGATTTTGACGTTTGATTGTAGGTGTCACTGCACATGTTAGGAGCCGCATTTGCTATCACAGCTAGTGGAGTTCCATCATACGCTGCGGGTTTTGACAATGGCAACAATATTGGAGGGCTAGCTGCAGCTATCCTCGAGCCACTAGGAGGATTCGGAAAATTTCTGTTGGTTCTGATGGCATTGAGTGTTCCAGCGGCTTGTGCCCCAACAATGTATACCTTTGGTGAGTCTTCCCCAGTTTGAAAGGACGTTAACCCCAATCGCTACTTCATTGTAGCAATGAGCTTCATGGCTGTTGCACCGTTTTTTGCGAAGATACCGAGATCCATTTATGTTGTCATCTCAGCGTGCATGTAAGCGTCGGCACTAAAGAAACTGCTGGAACGGATTCATGGTACTCTCCAGATTGATTCCGATATCCATAATCGGAGCGATTCGCTTTTATACAACTCTAGTAAATGTTCTTAGTGCGTAACATCAATCTAGTTTGGGACCCCCTTCTAACCAGAGTTCTTCATTGATCAGGCATGATTGGCTATTGGTCGAGTGCGTTTTCCGGAATAGTCCTCGCAGAACACTTTGTATTTCGAAGGAACTCCTTCTCAAGATACCTCGCTGACTACTGGAATACACCGCCAAGGTTACCATTGGGAATAGCTGCTCTGTTGTCATTTCTCGGAGCCTTTGGTATCATTATCCCTTGCATGTCCCAGGTCTTCTATGAAGGGCCCATTTCGAAAGCAGGTTCTGGTGACATTGGTTTGATAGTAGGATTCATTTCTGCTACTGGTTTATACATTACATTACGGAGTGTAGAAAAGAGGTTCACAGGAGAGCGGATCGCGTAGTTTATGACATTTGAATGTGGTGACGGACAAGTGCCGAGATATGTGAAACAAACAACAGCCTCTCAATGAATACACCCCCAATGGAATTGTGAGATCGCGAGACAGCATCATCTTGGACAGCATGTTATCACCCAGAAGGCGAAAGGCATTGACAACTGATCCGATGAAAGCAATGGGAGGGCTGGATAAAATCACAGACCATCCGTAGCAAGAATCAGCTTGTTCAAAACCACAATAAGCGTAAGATGAACCCTCTACACTTATGCCATAGGGCCAATCATTCATTCTTATTGAAATCATCTACACACATCAATGGCGTTTCTTTTCGAACTTCAGTCCTTCAAGCCATAACGCTGCCGATAACGACGCATATCTTGCAGCTCCTGTTCCATGCCCATCTTCTCCAACCATCTCATCAGATCTTGCATATTCAAAATTGAGCGTACTCGACCCTTGCCTACGAGTGTTTCGATTTCTTTGACAGTACTGCTGACACCATCCTGACCAACCTCCTGCCTATCTAAAGCCTGAATTACCCCCACGACATCACCACCATTCTCCCTGACCATATCTATTGCCCCGCGGACCGCCTTTCCAGAAGTCATAACGTCGTCAAGAATAACAACCTTCTTCCCACATACGGAAACACCGACCATCTTTCCACCCTCTCCATGATCCTTCGCTTCTTTCCTATCATATGCAAACCCGACATCTATTTCATAACTGGTATGAAGAACAGTTGCAGTAGTAGCGGCGAAAGGAATGCCCTTGTAAGCTGGGCCAAAGAGGACTTCGAAGTCAGGTATCGGATTGAAATTTGATTCGGAGGATTGGGCGTCTATGATAGTAGCAGCATATGCACTAGAAAGAGTAGAAAGAATGGGCCCAGTGCAGAACAAGCCAGCATTAAAGAAGTATGGCGAGATCCTGTCTATGAAATGGGTACTCTGTTGGTTTTTCTGATTCTTGAAAACTTACCGTCCGGATTTCAAAGTGAAGTTGCCAAACTGGAGCGCATCGACATCCACTGCATGCTCAATCAACTCCACCTTGAAGTTTGCAAGTGGTGAAACAGCCATTAACCTCTAAAGGATCAGTTTCCATCGTAGGTTACATCTACGTTTTCCCACGCTTCTGTGGAATGCAGATATATATAAGTTAATCATACACGATTGAATTGGCAGATTATCGATGCTCTGCTGCTGTCTAGCATCAAAAAAAAAGAATGATACCTTCACACCATCTGGAAGGGAAGAAATGCCTCCTTGAACTTGGATTTTGCGATTCAATGAACCGCCGGTCAAACTCTTCACTGATACCCCCAACAACGTTTTGATTTTTTACTAGATATAGCACTCCAACGTACAGACAAAGCTCTCCAATGTATGCATAAAATTATAAGTCAACCCGCCTTAGTGGAGACACTGAGTGAGTTGTTCAGCAGCTGCATTTGCCAGTATCACAGTGGCAACTAATAAAGGGGGAGTTAATAATCAGTGGCTATCGAGAGGAAAGAACTGTCTCCTCACGTTTCCTTGCAATGGCAGTGTTGACTAGTGCAGTCAGTTTGGTCAACGAGGACGGCAGTAATCTATGGACAGGATGAATGCTAGAACGTGTGTAAAAGAGGTCATACGAAATGATGTACAGTGTTCATGGTGAGTTGCTAGAGGTCAAGTGAGGTGAGGTGAGAGACTCTGGCTCTTCCAGGGCCAATGTGCTCAGTTATTTATGCTCTTCAAGGTCGGAGATCAATCTAAAACTGATGTTCTCTTATGGACAGCTGTTGTAATCTTATGGACAACTGTTGTAATCTTATTCTTGTTGGAGTGGCGGCTGATGGAGAGAAACCTGGAATAATTCTCTTCCACGAGCGCGTGCCGGGTTTCAAGACAGCTGACTGGACAATACTTGATTTTTCCCACTTCCGTGGCTATGGTCGGGAACCCGTCCCACTTCAATAGAGGCTGTTGTTAATAATATCTTAATCTATGCGGTAGATCATCATACAGATTTAATCGCTGTCTATCAGCCCAAGCTGGATGCAGTATCATGGGCTCCACGACCGTGCATGTGGTGATGGATACTCCTCGTGATCTGATATGGATACTCCTCATGATCTGATATGGCAGATATGAGATCACCGGAAAGGAAACTGGCTAGAGGAGGCTAGATTTGTGCTACTTTTACAGGCTACTCTACAGAGCGGAGAAGCCCCTTCGATACGATTCGGCTATTTTTAGTCGATGCCAGACCGAGGAGCCTTGGTTGAGTGTTTGAAGGGGGCTCAGTCCCTCAACCTCGTGAATTAGTTCGGGTCCTATCAAACTTCCATATCCTAGCCTAGCCTCCGTAATGAACTAGAAGGCTTGACTTTGACAAGTACAGATAGAGACTGACGGTTGTAATTTCGGGCCGGTTATTCCGTTGCTTTTTTTTTATTTTTTAAAATCAACAATTTATTACACAGAGCGTGAAGGCAGACCATGGTAGCTACTTCGTAACTACATACATGCAGACAGAAACAACATGAAGTAAAAAAGAAAGAAAAGAAAAAGGAAACAGAAAAAGAAAAAGAAAAAAAAGAAAAAAAAACAAATAAAATTTGAAACCACATAGTAGTGCTAACCATACTACTGATAATTAGTGACAAATTAGAAATAAAAAGCACTAGGATTAAATTGGAGAAATAGAGCAAAGTGAGCAATAGTGTCCCTTCTAGGATTCCAGTATTTGTTGAACTTACTACATTCATGTAGTATGTGTCTTCTTGTTTCCATAGGATACATGCCACATGGACACAAGAAATCTTCCCTAGGGAAGAATCTCAGCTGATATTTGCTGATAGGAGTGTGATTGATAATGGCCCTAGTAGCTCTAGCACACAATGAGTTTGACAGGCCGAAGTACTATAGCCAAGGACTGCCTTTAATGTTCGAAGGTATAATAGGGTTTAGATCATCATCCAATAAATCTAGGAAATTTCTCCCTCTAGAATTTGCTACTTGGAAGGACATTCTCCATAGTGATATGGCTGAATCACTTTCACTATTATTACAGAAATCCCAAAAAGATTTATAAGAGAAGGAGGGGATAGAGTCGAAACTCTTGGAATCCTTATCCATTAAAGAGTGTAATGGCCATTTCTGTTTGCTGGAGCAATCCCAGAATTCAATGTGGTTGTTAGAGTCCTTAGAGAAGAAAACCTTAAGTTCACAAGAGATTGCCACAGATTGAATTTGATATGGATGTGATGAAAAATCAAAGATCCTTTTAGCAGCATGAAGGGAATCCATGATGATGACTATATAATTAACATTAGTGATGCTAACTGCTTGGTTAATATCACATCAAATAGCAAATAACTTGGCTTCAGTAATAGTAACATTGACTGCCCTGTGAATAGTCTTGATAACAGGTTTGTTATGTGAATGTGTATGTGAAATGAACATAGCAATGTGATTTTTTATGCTAGTATCAGAAACAACAATAGAAGAGTAAGTGTTTGATGATGCTCTGAATGTTATATCATCCAACTTTTCCACGTGCTTTTTAATGTTTGGAGAATGTGGATGGAAGGAAAACCTATCAGAAAATGTGTCTATGAGGCAATTTCCTGGTTTAAATTCTTCATTAAAAAAGGAAAAAGAAGGAATAAGTTTGCTATGCTTGTTATCCACATCAATGAGAGTGGATTTCAGATGAAGTCTCTGCTTGGGTGTAAGGTAGTTGATTGAGATGTTATGGTGATTTGGTATGTGTGATCTATCTGAGCTAGATATGCTGCTAATTATGTGATTAGATGGGAGGGATGATATTCTTAAAAGAAACCTCCCATAGAGTTTCTTTAGATGGAGATGAATAGGTATAAGACTAGATATGGCTTCGATATCTACTATAGGGGAAGTATGGAATATGTCAGATATCCAGAGGGCAGATCTTTGTTGCATCTTTTATAAAATGTTGAGATGGTAATTTGTAGGAGCATTGTTATAATATCACAGAGGAAATCTATAGAACACAATAGGAAGAGTACAACACCTATAAAGTCTTCTTTTTTGAAGTGGGCTAATTTCTCTAGATGAATTTCCTAGCATTTTCATGCATTTGACCATAGAAATCACCTTGTTAGCATAGAAGTCAATATGATACCAAAAGATAAGTTTTCAGTTGAAAAAGAACCCAAGATATCACCATGAATCCTTTGAAAGTAAAATAGGTCCTCCTATGGCAGAGAGATTGAGAAAAGGAGGATTGAAGGTTCCTTGTGATCTAGAAAAATGAAACACTTCAGTTTTTCTGTGTTCCACTATGAGTCCAAATCTTGTGAGGAGAGAAGACATAATATTATAACTACAAAAGAGATTTGTGTTAGGATGTGAAATGAATTTGTTCTGGGAAATAGATAGACCATTATCAACAAAAGAAATAATTAAAATAGGTATTTTTAGGATTTTTAGATGTTTTTCAAAGATATGAAAAATAGGAGAAAAGTAAAGAGCAGAAAGAATTGGAGATAGGGCAGATCCTTGTCCAACACCAACATCTACACTACAAAAGGGATGAAGAAAGTGGAGACTTTATGATCAAGTTCTGCTTTATCTATAA
>Ga0157368_1001229_pt1 | contig 10996 bp, 9 predicted proteins | sample AttbisABBM3_FD_113146 | JGI IMG/M metagenome (GOLD analysis project Ga0157368, IMG submission 113146) | Fungus gardens microbial communities from leaf cutter ant in Botucatu, State of São Paulo, Brazil - Atta bisphaerica ABBM3 | ecosystem: Host-associated > Fungi > Mycelium > Unclassified ...
CCAGTTGTCCACACTGCACCATGCTGCTGTGCATTCTGTTCCTTCCAACAGGTCTCAAGTGATATTAGTTGTGGAACTGCTGGTGCACATAAATGATTACATGGATGAAGGAGAGCCTGAGAAAAGAAAAGAAAAGTCTCAGCATGAGTAAAGAGAATAAGTACCATTTGTCATGCAAGACAAAAATGGACTGCCAATGCATGGAGAGATATGCTGGATACATCTTGTTTCTCTCCCCACAAGCTCTGACACAGTCAGCATAGTTCTACATTGATCATTCAAAAGAAGCTTAGTACCATTCGATATACCATTCGATATACTCCAGTCAAGGTGATTCAATAATGCCAATACCAGAGGCCAAGCATCGTCTGTTTATTAAATTATTATAAGACCCTTTCTTTTGCCGCTCACAACTCATCTTCTGACCACAACCACAACCACGACTCCCCCAGTCTGCTTATGACCGATTTTACCCTCGTTGACCCCAAAGGCTGGGAATACGATTTACACTCGGTATTCCCTTTCTCAATACCGACAGCTAATCAATGCCGATGTTCACTGTCAGGTTTATTCTGCATATATTGAATATTTCCAAGTCCACAACATCCCATGGTGCGTGCAGAGCGGTAAACAATGTTGTATAGAATTATGTAAATTAGTGCTGGTCACCCTATTTGTCATTTGCCGCGTGCAGGTTCGGTCGAACGTGGGGACACCTCTTTACGTCCTTCGAGGACTTTCTTGCCTTCTCATGGCCTACAATCACAGTAACGGATGCACATACTGGTCGAGCTCACATTGTGACGAGGCTCAACTCGATCAGTGCATTTCTGAAGATGATAAAAACAAGGTGTGTGACCTACGTTAAGGAGTAAGGACCATGTATTCATCTATCTCAACGCTGCGCTGCTTTGTCCCTGGTCCACCGCTACCCTTCTCCATTGACACTGAAGATTCGGGGAAACCTTGCCCCAAGCCCCTAATATTCTCCTGGTAACACCTTTTGAGGTGTCCTCGCGCCATTTACGCAATATCTCCGATTATTCAACATACAAAAAGCTCTATTCAACATTACCTGCTGCCGTGTCTTCTGCGCAACGCGTGCGTGTGCGGGTTGGCGACTCTAAAACGATCAGGGAACTCTGGTCGAAACGGGATAAGACGTTTTTGGCTCTGAGTTTTATGTGGAGTGAGAGGAATGAGAAGAGTTGTTTAGAGTTCGGATATGCAGCAGTGAGGTGTGGGAATGTGGAAGCGTAAGTCCTTTCAAAAGGACACTACTGGATGACCGAACCCGATTATAGATCCGGCCTTTGGCCTCCCATCCCGGATAAAAACTATCGGTGAGTTTGAGTCCGATTTTTGAATCTGTTCTTTCTGATGCCAGCATCGATAGCAAGGGACACTATATTGTTGAAGAATACGTAGACAAAGTAACTAATAAGTATCCGCCCAATCAACCCTGGCAGGTGAGCTTGTACTTCTCACTGTTTACGCCTCCTCTCCTCTCCCGCATTCCCACGTTTGACAGAAAGTCCTTTTGACAGTACGCAGTGAGCTTTTGTCGTTCAACTCCTTGTGAACACGCAGGAATCGGCTGAGTCTGAATTACTTCTACCCCACAGTTTGGCGAGAGCCAGTTGACACCGAAAGCTAAGCTGCCTCAAATAATCCAGGCCGTGATAAGGTGGGTCGAGTCTCATCAGTAATCTTGAGGTGTGAACAAGATTGTGGTGCAAGGCAAGGTTCAGCTGCGTCCATGCGGCACTGACACATCCAAGCTTGCAAGTGCACTGCTATAAATCAATGATTGATGTCTTGTTGTTCCGTCTTACTGACCCGTAAACTTTTTGTCTCCCCATCAAATAGCAGTTTGATGAGTCCCGAGTCGGAGACCAGTTCAAACACGATCGTGCTCATCGGATATGGACCACATGCTCAGTTGGCTCGTCTGGAAGAGATGAAGATCAGTAAGTTCCCCTTTCTATTTTCACATTCCCTGGTTCGAGTGCCATGGGGCACTCGAAATATGCACCTATTATTATCAAGCTGCTGTCAACAGTTACTAATATGCGTGCCCCGAATTCTCCGCCTCCCGCAGAGTTACCGCACAACGTGCTTGTCATCGATATTCCAACCTTTGAACGTGCATTACATGCTACGGGTGAGCGTGGCGTCATACCTGATTCGAAAACTGAACGTCCTCGAACATCGAGCTCCACACTTAATCTTGAGGGCCTTTTGCGTAGCCTCCAGCATCCGCAGTTTTACCACACATCGGTTTCAAAAAATTCGTCAAGTAGTGGAAACAGTCCACCTTCCTCAACTGGTCCTCGGTTATCTCCACCTTTTGTAATACCGCAATTGACAAACTCGGGCAACGAGGCGTTCATGACACTATTCGCTCTCCAAATGCTTCTCGACCCTGTTGGAGTGCGTTCCCCGGCTATCGAGAAGGGGACATCAGGCAGCCAAGCTCAGGGACAGGTATCAACCATGGCCAACATGAACACTACGCAAGCAATGAATATGATGGGGCCTATGGCAATGGGAATCGTGATGCCTGGGATGCCGCCACAAAGCATGTCGTCAATGCCCTTGTATGGTGTTTCTGCGATGCCGATGGTTGTTGTCAATGGTGCAATGGGACCTATGGCCCCTTCAGCTTCCCAACAGCTAACACCGATCAACAAGAACAGCAGTCAGAGGGTGAAGGCCAATTCAGGATTCAGAAAAGTCCAGCGTGCGGCTTCCGCTTTTGATCTGGGTGGAGAATTCAACCACCTCCAGGAATCAATGAAGTCCAGTGGTCCGATTACAACATCGAATAGTATCCCTCTTCTGCTAGCACCTGCCGGACAACAGCAGAAAGAGGGTGAGAAGAGTATTACTGGGACTGGGACGGGGAGTTTGTGGGATCGAAAGCTGTCTCTCCTTGGCTTGGAAAGACGTCACCGCCGGAATACTGGGTATAGTTCCCTGCTGCGCTGAGGTATGAAACCCACCAATGAACACTAGGCATTAGCTAAGATACTATCTAGGCAATACTGTTTCCTTGACACTGTTTCTGCCTTTGCCTTGACACAGATATATTTCCTATGACTCTCCTCCGCTGTTTTTTCCTAACCAGTACATATACCCATTTGCATCTCCCCATTGGCTATAATTTGATTTGATCCACCATCTTTGTGAAACAATATTAAGACAGGGTGGCATTACCACTTGCAGCACAGGATCTATTTGAGATGCTATACCAACTGATCTGTGAGGAATATACATTATGAAAGATCCCTCTACTGTCGGGATAAGAGTGCTGTCGGTAATTTGGAATGTCTTGCAGGGTTCAAGTACTGCTAACATACCTCTATTTGAGTCTTCTTAACCCTTCCCTAGAAAATCGACTTATTAAATCCATGATTTTATGTGAACACGACTCGAGTGGGACGCTCTTTATGTTTATGTGCTACGATATCGGCATACGGGATCAGAGTCGACCGAGTGGGTTTGTCTTGAAGATGCCCATATGTTTTTCATCTGTCCGCTAACGTCGGTTCTTTGGTGGAACGCAGACGAGCACAACAAGTAGATCGGTTTTTGACCCAGAGGCGAAAAAGAAGGGGCAGTAATCATGACGCCATATATCATATCATATCTCCGAAAGATCATAATCATAATCCAGTGAACATCAAAATCAATGTAGATTTATTTATGAATGAGTGTCCCTTAACCACGAGGCAACCAAATTGGTTGGATCATGAATGCGACCTGTCAACGGATACCCTGTGGCACTAGTCCAAGAAAGCACGATCGGTCCCTCATGATGTTTGTGGAAGAGAAGAAACAATCATGTGCTTAGGAGATACAGTAAAGAGGTGAGTCAAAATCCCATCGAGGTATAGCCGAACTAGAATGCCACCTATACTCCCAACAACCCTCTTGTAGAGGCGTTGAGCTCTTGCAGTATTTGGATACTGAAGAAGTGGGAGAAAGAAAGTCAACTGGATTCGACGTAGGATCCGTGCTGTCCCTGCATCTGAGTCAGTACCTGACTTTTCGGACATGGTGAGCCACTGTTCTACTAACACAAACCCCCAGATCATCTCGAGTACTTCATTGTACTTGGCCGAACCAAGGCTTTCCTTGTCTGCACCGAAGGATGTTCTTCAAATGTTGTTCACAACATACCGATCTATTAGACGGACGGGCTCGGCAACGACAGAGAGTTGTTGAAGTAGCTTGGAGGACCAGCACGTCTGTTCGGCATTTTACAGGGCCCTTGTCCAGCCACTTCTTTGCAATGGCTCGATGTGCTCTCCTGATGATTGGGGCCGTCAGTGGACATGAAGATTGAAGATTCCACTCGAAAGTAAATACTGCCATTTCGCGTCGTACGGTGCAGCCGTAATCCCACGTCCAGCTAGGATGGTACGAGATTTGATATGGAAGTCTTTGCGCGAGGAAAAGACTGCACTCTGGGACACAACCAAGTCCTTGACGACGCTGGGATCCGAGAGGATGACGAAACGCTGATTTCCGAGGCAGAATGAATATATTGGACCATGCAACTTGGGGTACAACTTAGGTTCGATAGCGTTCGGTTCTTCTACGGTCCCGTAACACGGTTCAAACAGCGACGAAATGCACCACATGGCACCCAATTTCAGTGCGCGGCATTGGTTGAGTGCACGCGATTATAGTTCCAACCAAATGAGCGATCAACTCAAGTTATTTGTATTCAAATCAGAGGCATTAACTTCTCCCGTGCGACCTCAGCAGATTTAAAGGTGTGAATCAACTAGTGAAGATGATATCAGAACGACAATACAACGAACATGACTCTGGGCTCTTCCAACAATGTTCTTACTTCCAGTGAAAACCAATGAGATGTACGAGCCACTTTGAGCCCTATTCGAGTAGTCTATCCCATTGATCACGGAGGATGGAGACACTGACGCTTCTAGTCAAAATATCCAACCAGAATTTGATGGTCGTATACCAGTTTATGAACTACAGCTAGCGATATTAGTCTACCGAGATTGTAATGATGTTAACAAAGAAAGGAAATGAATTATGGAGAATGATTGGAAGAGTGACAGACATACTGTTAGGAGGCAACATAGCCTACGCGGGGATGCTTGCCCGATTTTCTAGGTTGCAACATGTATTGGAATTGGAAGAATTGGTATCAAGGTGTACGTTGTTGTAGAAGCATCAGGAGAAATAAGAATATCAATCCACTGTTACTCCTCTGGCTCTAAGGTCATTCTTGGCCTCCGAGATTTCCTAGAAAGAAGAAAAATGAGGCCAGGAATGAGAAATACGATCAGGCTCGATACTCACATGAAGCAAATCAGTATAAGCTTCCGGGCAATCCTTGAACGTGTATAGCCCCCACCCAAGGGACCAGAGAGAATAAGATCCGAACGAAACAAGCAGCCACCAAGGAATCTGGTTGCACCGAACAAGCTAGGTGAGATTGCTTACTACGTGGACAAATGAGAAACACGAACCACCGGTAATAACTGCTCAACTATTTTTGTATGAACCCAGGGCAAAGCAACAAACTGGAAGAAAATAAGAAAATACAAGCCAACAGCTAGACTCGCATAGAGTAATGCACGATGCGCACGCGCCATTGTCGTTGAAGATTAAGGGGACTCGATCAGTCATGTGACTACATGAGACGAGTATTTTTAAATCCTGCGTGTTATGGTTCCGCAGACTGAAGCTTCGTATCGGCCAGCACTCTATGAACCGTGTCATAAATTGTTGAACAAAAAAAAAGAAGCTCAATCAACAGCTCTTGCTGTATTCCTATACTAATATTACATAGTCTGTGCACTCTTAGTTTTACTCTATGTATCTATAATATTCCCTTTGCTAGCACTCTCTGCCATGTGACTGTGATCACATACCTCTTTGTTGTCCAAGAAAAGTAAATACAAGAAATAAATTCAAGAAAAAAGGGCATGAGAATGCTAGAACAGGAGCAATATTATGATTCTAATCATTGCCTCATGTTATCCTCATTGTAGTATCAGTCAGCATCTTATGGGAGGTTTCCTCACTATTTTCCTGCTAACATCTCATTGTTATCTTTCCCTCATAGTCTATAGTTATAGGTTGCTGTAGATACAGTTCTGTATTCTTATAGTTGGCGCCAACTCCTCATTGATTGGTAGTAAACCCATATCATATATGTTTGGCCTGACAGTCGGAGTGGTAGATGTTGAGTTCTCTGGCATATTGTGTAGTGAAACAAACTGTTGATTTTCCGGTGCCAACTTTCGAATTCAAGTCCAACATCAAACTTTATTTTTTTCCATGAGTTGGCTGGCCAAGTCATTAATGAAAATTCAGCCACTGAAATTGGTTTGATATAATCTTTGCGATGGGATATATCTTCTGCCAATGAAATTGCACACTAGCCTAGGCTTGTGACGTGTCCATGATGACCAACGATGCCCACAACCCAGGGCATCTCAGCCATGCCAAATCCGGACACATTGGTCTGCACGTGCTGCAGTTGTATTAGCGGAGAATGCCCGAACTGGTCCCGCTTATTTATTTCACGGTCCATCAATCACTTTTCTTTTGCAACCACCATGAGCATTTGACCACAACTCTTTCCAAAACCCCCATCATCGCATCAATGGACACAAAATCGTTGCCGTCGAATCAGGACCTCAATATTCGAGAATTTTTCGCAGAGAATGATGCTGCCCTTGTAAAATTAATGGACGATGCGTCCATCGTCAAAGCTCAGAGAGATGCGCTGCAAGTCCTCAACAATACCGCCCTTGCCCAGGCACTGCGCGCGTCAGAGAAAACGGCTGCAAAAGAGGAGAAGGAGCGAGCTGATGAAAAAGAGTTGCCCGTCAAGACCGAGATCTCTGCCAAAAATGGCGATCCTGATGCTTCTCGCAAAATGAAAGAGACCGCCCGTCCTGAGCCTCCCAGTTCAATAACCATATCACTACCGGTGCCTCCTGATGTCGATGCTCCTGAACAATACACCAACGATGAGGCCGCTGCCAGACTGCTAGCCAGAGGCTGGGGGGTCGCCTCATTGCAAGGTGCTCTCTTGCAGAATCCCGATATCACTCCTACCCAGCATCAATTTCCTGTCTCTTCGCCCTCGCTGCTTTCTCCCACTTCATCAACAAACTCCTCCATGACATCCGTGTCTTCTCTGTCTTCATCTGCATCTGCTGCCGCTCGTAAAACAACAGCTTCCGCAGCTCCAAATCGTATGGTACCGGTAACTATCCCCGCTGAGGCATTTTATTCCAAATCTCGTCGCCGCAAACGTGGTGATTCCGACTCTTCCTCCTCATCGACATCGTCGTCAAACACCATTTTCTCTTCATCTCGTCCATCGACGGCTACTACATCTCCAGGACCTTCATCCCAAAAATCATCATCTCCACCAACACCCTACATTGTGCCTACTTCTCCGACCAAAGAGCGGCCTAATCAGTCTCGTCTTTATACTTCTGCAAGTCTGGTAGCTGCAGCTCATGCGCAGGCGCAAGCCCAGCCAGTGACAAAATTCACATCCGCATCCACGTCAATCCCCGACAATATCAAGGCTCGCGGTGGTTCAACTATCCCTACATCTACTGCTATGGCACATAATTCTACTATCAGAGTCCAATACCCGTCGAGGCGTGTCCCCCTCCAGACTTTACATAGGAGATCAATCTCCTCCTCACCTGAACGTCCACATATAGCCCTTTCTTCAATTGTTATGCCTCATAAGCTGCATACCTCAACGTCGACTACCATTACGACTGCAATGAAGAGCAATGCTTCTGTCCCCTCTTCCTCCACTGGTGCGGCTGATGCCAATGTCACTTCATTTACCTCCTCTTATAGTAGCACCTCGTCTCGGTCGTCATCTGTCACTTCCTCACCTGGGATATCACCTTCAACATCGGCTACTTCCACGACCTCTGCGTCGTCGTCCTGGAATCTCGTAAGTGTGAGTCCGGTGATTGTGACTTCGGCATCCAAGGTTGCCGCTGAGAAAGAGAGGGAGAGAGAAAAGGAGAGGGAGAAATCGAGGACTGCCTCCAAGTTGTTGAAAGCAATTCCCTCGTCCTCCGCTTCTGCTGCAGCCAAGCGGGTTGGTGCTTCTCGTCCAACACCGATTTCAGTTAGTACCAACAGTGCCAGTGGGGACCATAGCCGTAAACGTTCAATTACGGAACGGTGTGACCGAAATGAAGTTATGGGGTCAGGATTACAGAGCTTATCTTCCAATTATACGTCTGCATGTGCTGTGACGACCCTACCCTCTCCGATACTTCATACGACCAGAGGTCCTGAGCCGATAAGTACCACTTCTTCATCGACGTTTTCCTCCCATCAGACGATCAGTGTTGGTACCACCGCTTCAACTTGTACATCTGTAAAGAGTATGAGTGCTTCTTCGTCTGCGGCTTCGACTCCACAAAGACCTTTGAGTCCGCATACTGTTAGACCGAGAGATGCGGAAGAGTTGTTTTCTGTCCCTCCTATTGCTACAAGCGCTGTTTCGAGTGGGGTTGGTCCTGGTGGTTTGGGTGTGGGTTGTACCAGTGCTGTGGGTGGACAGTATCAGCAACAGCAGGTAGTCGGAATTTTGAAGGCTGTTGTGCCTGTTTCGTGGCTTTCGGAATCAGATGATGAGGATGATGGTGTTAGAGGGGAAGAGGAAGAAAAGGAGGAAGAGGAGGATATTTGTGATGGAAAAGAGGAAGAGAAGGATGATAATGATGAAGAGGAGGAAGAGGAAGAGGTTGGTGAAGAGGCAATGGGGATGAAAGAGGGTATTGATGCAGGGGAAGTGCCTGAGGAGGAGGCTTCGTTCCTCGGTGTCTATACAGCTGCCTGCAGTTGCTCAGAGTGCGGTGAAATTATCACATATTCTCCTTATGATCCCGTATGTTTCCCTCTTATCCCCATGAAATTTCATATGCTAATTTACTTCTTCATGTCACGTCGATTTCCAGAAAAAATCATCCTATGCTTTGTCGTTTGCGCTTCATACCACTTGTCCACGTTGCTCGACTCTCCATTGCCGTGGATGCGCTTCCCTGGCGACCAAGTGCCCAAGAAATAGGACAGGACCAGGGAACAGTATACTTTGTGACATTGTCAATGGTTGCTGTCCGCGAGTCCGAACGATTGCGGCTTTTGAAGCTCTAAGCGCGTTCGATGAGGCTTATCTAGCAGAGGTCAATGGAGGACGTAAGGCGGATTACGTTGAACGGGAAGTATTCATCAGGGACTTGATCTCGAAACCTATTGGTTCGCAAGCTCGCAGACTTGAAGCGGTGTTTGTGAAATGTATGAACCTCCTTGTTGATGTGTTCACTTCTACTCCATTATCATCATCGAAATTTTTTTCCACGACCTTTGTCTCGCATTTCGAACATTCTTTGATGCCGGAAGTCATTCATTTTTATCTGGAGAATACGAATGTGAAGGATTGGATCACACATTCGGATCTGTATACTGCGATTCTGGATTTGTTGAGGTATATGTTTGAGGCAGGGTTCGGGGAAGGAGTCATGGATATTGGGTTGAGGAGGGTTGGTGAGAGTCGGGGGTTGAGGGAGTGGTTGTTGCTTGGTGAAGAGACGATGAAGTGGGTTATGCGAGTGAAAGATGAGAAGGAGGTGCGAGGTGGCGAAATGTCGAGGGGGTTGTTGAAAGGTGGGGCGGAGAGGGTGGTTGATGCTTTTTCTTCTGCCGACAAGGGCGAAGCTTTGTCGTCGACTGTAGTGGTTGAGGCGGATGATCAGGAGTATTCAGTGGTGATGGGACCATTGAAGAGTCTCATTATGGGCTTAGAGATGCACAGAACGTCGCTGCTAGAGGTATTGGATAAGGTAACGTTTATGCCGACGGTGGAGAAATTGAATGTATTGTGTGATGGGATTTCACAGTTGGTGCTAGGGCAGGTCCTTGGCATCTGATTCCTCGTTTTAGATGATGGTGGTGGACTTAAAGTCCTATGTGAGGGGGATGGTTTACTATTCTTCGATATTATGTTTCACTCTGTCTTGCGCTCTGTTTTTTAATCTCGTCTCGCGTTTCTGTTACTACTTTTTATTGCTCGTCCTACTATGTTGTTCTGCTTTGATATGTCGGTTTTCCTGACCTTTTCGTTGTTCCCCATTGTGTGTGTCTCGTTGCATTGCATTGCATGCTTTCATTGATCGCGATTTATTGATTTTTTAAACTTATTGTATCGTTGATACCCCTTCTTGTAGATGCCTTTTTTCTCATTGTCTACTGTTGGCGTTTCTAGATGTGGTGTTGATTTTTTTTAAAAAAATATTTATATCTGTGTTCATCTCTTCTTTCTATGTTTCTAAAGTGTGTAAGGCATATCCGTTATAAAGTTAGTAATGGTTTATGTTTAATTGTACAGTATTTAAATTTTGACCCAATATTGAGAATTGGCTTGAGAGATCAAAAGTCTTTTGAAAGATTGATATCTTGTGGCTTTCTAAACATTTTTTCTTTTGAATTCTCAAATTTTGTATTTTATATGTGAGATTATTCAAAGCTAGAGTGTCAGAGTTTGTCTTCCTAAACCCTCATGACAGCTTGGATAGATAAACTTGTGTTTCGGACTTGGTTTCCTTTTCTTTTTCCTTTTCTTTTCTTTTCTTTTTCCTTTTCTTTTCTTTTCTTTTTTCTTTTCTTTTCTTTTCTTTTATTCAGCTTATTTAGACTTAGCTAAGGAGTGTGTGACTATCATAAGTCACAGAAGCATGATGTCATGTCACAAATTGGTCACAGTGTCACAGTCACATAGTCATGTAATTGTCAAGACCATTGATGGTGGACTTTATTTTATTGCTTCTGTTCATTTTTATTTTATTTTACTTTTCATTTCTTTTTCTTTTCATTTCTATTTTCTATTTTTAGAACAACTCGGGTTAGGGTTTATCAGTCACGCTGTCACATTAGTCACAAATTGATGGCGTAGTCACAAGAC